>Ga0129317_1000195_pt1 | contig 75693 bp, 57 predicted proteins | sample Cm1ome_FD_94430 | JGI IMG/M metagenome (GOLD analysis project Ga0129317, IMG submission 94430) | Eastern black-and-white colobus group fecal microbial communities from Wisconsin, USA - Cm1105 metagenome | ecosystem: Host-associated > Mammals > Digestive system > Large intestine > Fecal | place...
TCGGTTCTATCCATCTAGCAAGCGGTGTTGTGTTTGTGGTCATCGTCATCAAGGATTGACGTTAAAAGATCGTGAGTGGCAGTGTGAAGTCTGCGGTCAAGAGCACGATCGAGATGAATGTGCGGCAAAAAATTTGGCCAAATGGCCTTTCCTTGCCGAAGAGAATAAAAGCTGTGCGGGCCGGAATGGTCCAGAGTGGGTAAAGAGTTCCTCGCAGGCGACACTGTTCAGCGACAGTGCCTGCGCGAAAGGGGTGAATCATACCGATTCAGTCAGGTCCCATGAAGCCTCTGAATTTATTCAGAGGTAAGTTCACTGGCCTCAGAAAAAGTTTGAGGACTTCTCCGATGACCGAAATCGTATTGACCGTTTAACGCCCTACAACTGGCTCTACGTCGAGACGATTCAAGTCGGCAACCGCACGGTTTACGCAGCGCGCCGTTGCATGCAATGCTTTGACGCGCCTTGTCGAAAAATCTGCCCCTTTGGCGCCATTGATAAGTCAGAGCAAGGCGCTGTGGGCATCAATCCCAATGTTTGCTTTGGTGGCGCAAAGTGTCGCGATGTCTGCCCGTGGGAAGTGCCTCAACGTCAAGCGGGCGTTGGCCTTTACCTTGATATTGCGCCCAAATTTGCCGGGGGCGGTGTGATGTACAAGTGCGACTTTTGCGCCGATCGCTTGCAAAAGGGAGAGACACCGGCGTGCGCACAAGCCTGCCCGAAAGGAGCAATGATATTTGCACCACTAAAGGTGATTGAAAAAGAAATTCAAAAAATGGCAGACGGTCGCTATATCTACGGACAAAAGGAAAATGGCGGCACGGCCACGTGGTATATCTCTTCCGTTCCTTTTGAAACACTTCAAAAATCGTTGGCTCAATCAGGCGTTGATAAAAAGAACAACGGCCGAGCCGGTTTCCAAGAAATGGAGCCCAAACTTCAAGCGTCTTCGGGTTGGGGCAAAGCCACTTTAGCCGCTCCCCTTGTGGCTGTCGGTGCTGCCTATCTTTTGCGACAACGCAAAAAATTGACCTCAAAAACGAATTCTTCGGACAAGGAGGAATAGACCATGACCATTCTTCGTCAAAGTCTGAGAAATCGTTTAGTACACTGGGGAATTGCACTTTCCTGTTTCGGTCTCATTGCCACGGGGATTTTGCAAATGCCTGTGGCCAAGCGCTACGGCTTAACACTTATTGCTCCGTGGACGGCAGACTATTTCAGCACATTGACCTGGCACTACATTTTTGGTCTGATTTTTACCTTTTTGTGCGTTTTCCACGTAACGATTCATGCGTTAGATGCGCAGTTTGACATCGTTCCGAAAAAAGGTGATTTGGTTAAAAGTGTTGCGATTATCAAAGCTTTGTTGACAGGACAAGAAGAACCGCCGTCAGAGAAATATTTGCCTGAGCAACGTTTGGCTTGGGCGGGGTTTGCTGTTGTTTTTGCCTTGGTGATTGTGACAGGTCTTTTAAAAGCAGGGAAAAACTTAGCCGGTATTGATCTTCCCGATCCAGCACTATTTTGGCTAGCTCAACTGCACAATTTGGGTATGTTCTTAACGATTGTGCTTTTTATCGGGCATATGGCGGCGTTTATTTTCAAAGCTAATCGTGAGTTGATTCCCGCCATGTTTAGCGGATGTGTCAAGGCTGACTATGTTTTGCACCGACACAGTTTGTGGACGGAGGGCGTCGAAGAAGCGAAAACGGCGTTAGAAAAAAGACCATCCAGTTAAAAGATGACTTGTCATTGATTTCGTTCAGGTCACAAACATTACTTCTACTACAAACTGTTTGCTGTACAAAAACTCCGTTCAAAAACGAATGGAGTTTTTTACATAATTCCATACGAATCCATTCGATTCCATACGATTTACCTATGATTATTGTGACTATTAAATCTGATAAGGAAGAAAAAAGGGACGTACGACAGCACATCCCTCAATTCAAAAAACTAGATAGCTAACAGATTCTTAGCGGAAAACCACCACCGGCAACTTTGAGTGTGTCAACACTTTTTGCGTTTCACTGCCCAACAACACAGCGGCCAAACCCTTACGACCGTGGCTAGCCATGAAAATCAAATCACAACCGAGCTCTTCGCTCACTTCCATAATCGCTTCAGAGGGCGAGAAGGACTTCTTCGAGCAAGGCGTAACTTCAACACCGGTCTTTTCCAAAATATCACGAGCTTGTTCCAAACGATCCATTGCTTGGTCTTTAACTCGTTGGTCGTATTGAGTGATGCTTTCCGGGCGATATTCACTTAAATTCGTATAAGAATAGGGTTCAATCACGGTCAAAAGCACAATCTTTGCTTTCATCGGTGCTGCAAACTTGGCAGCGCCTTCAACAGCTTGGTAAGAGAGTTCACTACCATCAATCGGCACAAGAATCTTTTTATACATAGTCACTCCGGAAAAAGTGTTCTTTTATTTTAGTTTAGGACTTTTTTGTATAAATTGGGCAAGAAATCTCTGACATTTATCAAGGTTTTTTGTCATGCTAGGCAATACTCGGTAAAGACCCCTACTTTTCTAGCAAAGCCCTCACTGCTAGCGACGCCATCGTCATCCCAAAAACCGCCGTTACCCCGACAAAAACGCCGAAACCATCCTCTCCGTCTTGACTGGGCAAAACCGGTTCATCGCTATAAACACAAGGGAAACCAAATTTGGTACTTTTGCTCTGAGCACTCCCTTTGGGGAAACCATAATGTTTACGAAGGTTGGTGCGCAAAGCAGAGACTAAACCATCCCCTGAAACACGAGCCAAGTCATCGACTTTCACACGCGTTGCATCCACTCGACCACCGGCCCCTGCACTCACGATTAAGGCAATATCATTTTTCTTTGCCCAAGCGATTAACTGCGCTTTCGCTTTCAAAGAATCAATGCAATCCAAAACCATGTCAGGACGACCAATCACCTCGTCAAAATTCGTTTCATCGACAAACGTGTCACAAGCAATCACTTCAACCGCAGGATTAATGGCTTTAATGCGTTGAGCCAACACTTCAACTTTCTTTAAGCCGTAGTTGCCATCCATTGCATGAGATTGTCGATTGGTATTGCTTTCGGCCACCGTATCGCCATCAACAATCGTGATGCGACCAATAGCGGTACGAGCCATGGCTTCAACCGCCCAGCTACCTACGCCCCCCACACCCACGATACAAACATGAGCGTTTTGGAGTTTTTCAAAATTATCGCGCCCGAAGAGTCGAGAAATACCTCCGAAGCGTCTATAGTCATTTGTATTCATATCTCTTGATAAAAAGCACACAATATTGTGTATCAGGGCTAGAAATCGTCATCAAATAAGGTTAAAGTGATTGTAAGGAGATTGAAGAATATTTTTCGAGTTTTTCGATGATTTTTCTTCACTGACCCGAGCTCTCTCTGCTCGAAGACTGTTGTAAGTGGCCGTTTCGAGACCATGGTTCGCTTTACTGTCACATAGATGTAGAGTTTGAACTGAATTGTAAATCTTTAAATATGAAGGGATAGTTTATGAAGATCCTTATTCCCGTTGATGGTAGCGTTTACAGTGACAATGCGGTTGCTTTTGTTGCCAGTCGTACGACTTTGATTGGTCAAGACCCTGAAGTTGTGCTTTTGAATGTCCAACCTCCGTTACCGGCTCGCGCCAGTCGTCTTGTTAGCCGTGAAGCTCTTTCCGATTACTACGAAGACGAAAGCGAAAAGGCATTCAAGGCTGTCCGCAATATTTTGAAGAAATCCGGCATGAAGGCTCAAGAAGTCTCCAAGATCGGTACGCCGGCTGAAGTGATTGCTGAAATCGCTGAAGAACAAAATGTTGACCTCTTGATTATGGGTTCTCACGGTCGTTCTGCCTTGAAGGGCTTGCTCTTTGGTTCCGTGACCAATGCTGTTTTGGCTTTGACCAAGGTTCCGCTTTTGATGTTGCGCGATAAGAGCGCTCCGGAAACGGATGCCTTGAACGTCGGCATTGCCGTTGACGGTTCTGATTTCGGTACGGCCGCTGTTAATTACGCTGTTAAGCAATTGCCTCTCTTCGGTGGCAAGGATGCAACGTTCCATATCATCAATACGGTGAGTGATTATGCCGGTGCCGTTATGCCCGACATGACCGGTATGGCATTGCCCGCCTTGAGCGAAGACGAAGTCGTTGAATTACAAAAGAGCGAATTTGCTGAAGCCGTTAATCCCGTGCTTCCGCTTTTCGAACAAGCCGGTGTCAAGCCCAAGGAAGTTTGCTTGGTCGGTAACCCCGGTGACGAAATCGCCGCTTACTGCAAGAAGCGCGAACTCGATATTTTGGTGATGGGTTCTCACGGTTACGGTCGCTTCAAGAGCGCCGTGATGGGTTCAACTGCCACGCGCATTGCTTCCATTGCCGATATCCCGTTGCTCATTATCCGCAAGTAAGACTTGTAATTTAGTCGATTGAGGCAGAAGCCACAGTGCGCGTAACGTACTGTGGCTTTCCTATATTTATGACTTGGCCCACTCAGATTATTAAGATTGTTCTATTAACGGTCATCGTCCATGTCGGATGCGTGACCAATCGTGTTACCTGCTCGCTTGATGCGTTACACGAACAGGCTTCTGCGCTCGAAGTGGGCATTATGATGGCGCTTTTTGCCTTTGTTCCGGCCTTATTTGCCATTCGATGCGGTCAATGGATCGACAACATTGGGCCAAAGAAACCCATCCTTTACGGTGTATTGACCTCTGCCGTTGCTTCAACCATCCCTTCTGTTTTGCCGACGAGCGTCTATGGCTTGTGGCCCTTGTACCTCGCCTGCATTATTAATGGCGTAGGCTTGATGCTATTGGCGATGGCCATTCAACAATTAATCGGGTATCTATCTAACGATCGTAACCGCACAACACATTTTGCTATTTTGGCGATGGGCTTTTCAGCGGCCGGTTTCACCGCTCCGATTATTGGTGGCTACTTTATTGACTACATCAGCTATCGTAGCGCTTATGTCTTTGCGCTCTCGACGGCCTTAACAGGTTTATGCATTTTCCTTTTCGCGGTCAGAAAGCTCTTACCGGATGCATGGAGCAATAAAAAGCCTCCCCGTCGCAAAGGTAACTTTGAATTAATGCGCATTCCTCACGTCAGAAACGTCCTGATTGTGAGCTCCTTCATGTCGATGGCGTGGGATTTACAAAACTTTATGATCCCGATTTATGGAACGTCCATCGGATTGAGTGCAACACAAATCGGTTGGATTTTGGGCTTTTTCGCTTCGGCCACCTTTGTCGTTCGACTCTTTATGCCTTGGATTGCCAAGCATCTCACAGAATGGCAAACACTCACCTTTGCCTTTAGCTTTGGCGCTTTGAGCTACTTCCTCTTCCCGCTTTTTGATGACTTTTACGCGCTTTGTGCCGTGGCGTTTCTCTTAGGTTTAGCACTCGGGTCTTCACAACCCAATGTGATGTCACTCCTTCATACCCAATCGCCCGAAGGCCGTGTAGGTGAAGCATTGGGATTGCGCACAATGCTCATTAATGTCTGTCACACCACCTTGCCGATTTTATTTGGTGCCGCAGGGACTGTGATTGGTGCAGGAGCCGTATTGATGAGCGTGGCAAGCCTCATGGGAGGCGTCGCGTGGTTTACGACGCGCTGCCAAAAGGTCTCAAAAGTGGTTCCGATGGAAGAAAAAGGTTAACTATTCTTCGATGATCGTGATGGTGGGTTCCGGTGTTTCTTCATGGAAATCCACCTCTACCGTTTCACCCAACACCTTCTTTAAGTGTTTCTTGAGTTTTTCCAACGTGCTCTTTTCAATGGGCGCAGGCGCTTGAGCATTGACTTCAAGAACTAATCCTTGAGGCTTTCTCACAAAGCGTGCTTCTTTGACTAATGAGCGATGCGTGCGATCCAAGTTTTCAGCCAAGAAAAGCGAAAGACCGGCCATCTTTTCGGCTTGTGTCACCACGGAGCCTTCGAGGAATTGCGGTAAAGTCGATGACGGTCGTCCGTGCATAAAGACCATGCGCGCCATCACCAAAATTTCATGTTCAGTGAACCCCAAAAGAGAACTGTGGCGCACTAAGTAGGCCCCATGCTCATGATGGCGATCGTAACCGATATCGATACCAATGTCGTGCATGCGTGCCGCATAACCCAAGAGCTCTTCTAAACCCTCTTGAGCGACACACAATTTTTCTTCAATGGCTGAAGCGTAGATACCCAATGCCAATTGCTTTAAGTGTTTGGCGTGTGGCTTTTGATAGTGATGACGTTTTGCTATGCGCTTCACGCTCTTGCGACGCCAATAGTTTTCTTTCTGGCCTTCTTTGGGATAGTGACGTTCGATGTAATCGACCACTTGACCGTCTTGAAGGTTGCTGGCGGTCACGATGACGCTCTCGAGCTTTAAAGCCTTTAATAATTGCACCAAAATGGCCGCACCCCCCACAATCACTTCAGCTCGAGCGGGACTCAATCCAGCTTGGGTACGGCGTTGCGCCATGGTCATTTGACATAAAGATTTAGCTGCACTTTCTAAGTCTGCCAACGGCAAAATGACCCCTTCAGCGCACACTTCTAAGGGATTCGTCGCTGCTCGTTGTGATTGGGCAAAAGCCATTAACGCTTGAGCCGTCCCGCTACTGGCAACAGCGGCTCGATAATCGACAGCTTTAATGTCAGCCAAGGCATATTGCATCTTTCGCAAAGCCAAAGCTTGCATCTTTTCAAAAACAGTTGTGCTTACCTTCCCCGTCTTGGTTGGAGGAAAAGCGTCCGTCACCATCACACAACCGATATTTAAGCTCTCAAGCACTTCAATGTCACTGCGAGAGGACACCGAGAGCTCAGTACTCCCACCACCGATATCGATAAAAAGGAAAGCGTCTTTCGTTTTGGGGAAGGCATCCCAAATCCCCACACGGATCAAGCGCGCCTCTTCCTCACCGGAAATAACACTTAAGTCCATGCCGGTTTTGGCTTTGACTTCATCAACAAAGGCTTGACTATTTTTGGCAATGCGAAGCGCAGCCGTCCCCACAGCCACGATTTCCTTTACACCGAAAGACTCACAAACCTTCACAAACTCATTTAGGCACGTGAGCGCACGAGTCATGGCTTGGGGTTGAAGTTCTTTCGTTTCAAAGGCCTTTTCCCCTAAACGAACCATGCTTTTGACGCGATCAAGAATCGTCACACGACCGCGAACATCAAATTCCACAATCGTTAAACGCGACGAGTTGCTACCCAAGTCCACAAATCCCACACGTTTAACGGTTGGATTAGGACGAACAAAACCCGTCGTTTCAAGCTGCTCATCTTTTAAATCGGTATAAGCTTTCTGCGTCATAGCCACTGACCTTTTCCCTTAATAGAGGTGCTTTGTATGGTGCGTTGCACTTTGAGAATCAATGCGCTTATTGGTTCTGAAGGAACGCAAGCGCGTGTACGTACCATCGGCATTCATCTGCCAAGCTTGTTCCGTATCGTTTAATTGCAATTGCAAAATACGTTCCATGATGTTTTTACGAATCTTGGCGCTTGAAATCGGTGCCAGGACTTCAATACGACCGTTGAGGTTACGGTTCATCATGTCGGCACTACCGATGTACATTTGCTCGTCACCGTTGTGATTAAACCAATACACACGAGCGTGCTCAAGATAGCGGCCCACAATAGAGCGAACGGTAATGTTTTCCGACAAACCGGGAACCCCGGGGCGCAAGCAACAAATACCGCGCACCAAGCATTCAATCTTCACACCGGCCAACGATGCGCGATAAAGCTCTGCGATGATGCCGCCGTCGACCAATTGGTTGCATTTCAAAATAATGTGACCATTGCCGTGTTCTTGATGCAAACGAATTTCATCGTCAATTAATTTCATCAAAGACGGACGCAACGTATTGGGCGAGACCAAAATCTTGCGATAAGCATCGACTCGACCGCAACCGGTCATCACGTTAAACAAATCGGTGACATCGGCGCAGATATCTTCATCGTCGGTCAAAATGCCCAAGTCCGTGTAAATCTTGGCTGACGACGCATTGTAGTTACCGGTAGCCACGTGAACATAGCGACGAATGCCATCGGCTTCGCGGCGCACGACTAAACAAAGTTTGGCGTGGATCTTTAAACCCACAAAACCGTAGACCACATTGACGCCTGCGCGTTCCAACTCTTCAGCCCAGTTAATGTTGCGCTCTTCGTCAAAACGAGCCTTTAATTCCACCACGGCTGTTACTTGCTTGCCACGACGGCGGGCTTCTAACAAACTGCGAATAACGGGCGAGTCGCTACCACAACGGTAAAGCGTTTGTTTAATGGCCACGACCTTCGGGTCACGTGCGGCTTGTTCAATAAAGTTGAGCACGCCTTGGAAGCGATCGTACGGGTGATACATCACGATGTCTTGCTTGCGAATAGCGGCAAAACAGTCGTTTTCCATATCCAACTCTTTCACGAGTTTCGTGCGATCAGGCTTATATTGCAACTTCGGGCGATCAATGCAACCGAGACCCATAAAGGCAGAAAAGGCCAACGGAATCTTTTGCTTATAGACTTGGTGGGGTTTGACATCCAAATATTCAATCAAAAGGTCAGCCAAACGAACCGGAATCCCGCGCCCCATTTCAACGCGGATGATGTCTCCAAAACGACGTTGGTCCACGTAGTCGCGGACAGCGGCCAACAAGTCATCGGCTTCGTCTTCTTCGATTTCCACGTCGGTGTTACGCGTGACTCGGAATTGCCCCACCGCTTTAACATTAAAGCCCGGGAAGAGTCGATGCATACGCTCTTCAACCAAGTCTTCAATCAAAACGACATCGACTTCGGTATAGCCCGGATCAAAACTCAAATCCGGATGAATTTCTTCCTTGCCGTGCGGTAAGAAAAGGAATCGCGGTAAGTTATCCGGACACTTCAAGCGTGCATGACGAACATCCTTGGGATTTTTCGCATCCACCAATTCCATGATGAAGTTAATGCTCAAGTTGGAAACGAGCGGGAAGGGGTGACCGGAGTCAATCACTTGCGGCGTTAAGACCGGATAGATATCGCTATCGTAAAACGCATCCAACGCTTGACGCTTTTTCTCGGCGAGGTCTGCGTATTTAACGATACGAATGGCCTTTTTATCCAGTGCCGGCACAATCTGTTTTTTCCAAACAAGTTCAGCTTCATCGCAAATTTCACGCACACGACGACCGATTTCTGAGAATTGACGGCGAGGAGAAAGTTTGTCAGCGCCCGTCGGATCGGCACCGCTTTGCACTTGCTTCCAAACGTTGGCTACGCGCACCATGAAAAATTCATCGAGATTGTTATAAAAAATCGACAAGAATTTCACGCGTTCCAAAAGCGGAACGGTGGCGTCTTTAGCTTGCTCTAAAACCTTGCTATCAAAATCAATCCAGTTGATTTCACGATTTAAGTAGTAGGCAGGATCGGTCACATCCACGGGCTTTGCGCTCGAAGACACATTGACACTTTTAACAGTTTTTGCGGGTTTGGCAGAAGAAGAAGTCTTCGTGCGACGCACGGTCGGCTTTTTAGCGACTCGTGCAGGAGCTTTCACCTCGTCTTTTTTGACCGGTTCTTCACTCACAGCTAACTTAATTTCTGCATTTTCGGCGGGCATAAGAGTTCCTTACTTAACAAGTACTTTAAGTGCACATTGTGACCTAACAATATGACAATCAGATGACACTTTCACTATTACTTTTACTTTAACACTATCGGTTTAATTTTTTGACGCCAAAGTAAGCAAAAGCCCCGAAAATCTTCGAGGCCTTTGTCAAAGAACAATTACTTTAAACCAAATACTGCTGCTAACTCATCGGTATTGAGGTTTTCGTCAAAGGGAATGAACTCTCCCTTGGCATTTTTAAAGACCCCGTAAGGCACGGCTCGACAACCGCTTCGACGATGCAATTTGGTATTTGTCCAAACTTTTTGACGCACATCCATCGGCAACTTCGTAATGTCATATTGAAGGCCTCGGAAGTTGGGATCGCGGAAGTGCACGTGATGTTCTTCAAGCTTGGCATAGGGATCTTTTGCCGTCAAAATGACAGTGGCTTGGGGATCGGAATGCGGGTTCATAAAGGCAATCGGGAAAAACGTGATTTGAACACGATCCAACAGGGGGCGCAAACGATCCATCAAACGAATGCAATCTGGGCATTGCGTATCGAAAATGACATACGCTTTGGGGCTGCCGGCGGCAGCAGGATTGGTAAACCCGGTACCGTCTTTTTCCAAAGACTCGTACATTTTTTTGCCGTCCCAAATCGGAGGGACAACGGCGGGTTTAGCTTGGGCAACACCCGCTGCCAGCAAACCGGCCAAACCGGTTAAGAGGGCTTCTCGGCGATTGATTGACATTCGTTTTCCTTATTCTCTTGTTGGTTAAAACATTGCTTTTTCAATCTTACCGCCTAAGGCCATCGAAATGGCAAAAGTTAACATTTTTAAGCGATTTTCTCCCACTTTCCTTTGTTAGAATATGGGAGTTAAAAATTTCGAAGAGTCGTACCCGAGATTGCTCGGAACTTATACCTTATGGCTGCAGTATTGAGAATTTTGATTGTTGAAAATGACGCACATATCCGCGATCGCATGGAGCGCGTCATTGGTGCTGAAAAAGACATTCGCATCATCGGCACTGCCGAAACAAAATCGGCCGCTAAAAAACTTATTGACACCTATCCCTTTGAGACGCTTGTCATTGATTTGACCCTGCCCGATGGTTTTGGTCTTGAAATTGTCTCTTGGGTCAATGAAAAGTACCCTGAGAGCGACGTGATGATTTTGGCCAATAGCGAAGACGATCCCCACATTGTGAGCGCCATCGAAGCCGGTGCCACGGGATACGTTTTAAAGTCTGCCATTGAATCCGACCTCATCAATGCCGTACGCCTTTTGCAAGCCGGCGGCTCTCCCGTGAGCCCCAATGTGGCCAAAAGTGTTTTGCGGGCACTGTGCACCAATTCCACTGTTGTGACTGAAAAAGTACCAACAGCCGTACCGCATCCCCTTTCTGAACGTGAAACCGAAATTTTGCGCCTTTTAGCCAAAGGCATGAGCTTTAATGAAATCGGCAATATTTTGGCAATTTCCCCTCATACGGTCACGGCTCACATTAAAAAGATTTACCGAAAGCTTCAAGTTCATTCTCGTGGTGAAGCCGTTTATGAAGCCGCCCAAATGGGCATCATCCCCTAAGTTGTATTATGGCCAATTGGTTAACTTTTCTTCTTTGTGTGGGCTCTGTCGGTATCACTTTTGCGATTACCACCGTTTTAGCCCACCGCACCCATCCTCACGCCCGTCATGAACGCGTGTTAGGTCTGGGTTTTGCGGTTGCGCTTGTTACCCTTTGTGCTTGGATTGCCTCTGACCTTCTGTCGTCACTCACGGTATTAACGCAAGGCGTTTTAACCGTAACGGCTGTTCTCATCTGTGTTGGTTACGCCTACATCGTTTTAGAGTCGCGCTCCATTTTGCGCTATGCAGGTGTGGGTTTGGCAGCCCTCCTTTGGATTGGGGCTTTAGTCAGTGATGCATTCTCAACCTCCAACTACCTTCCTTGGGCAACGTCTTTGGTCGGAGTCACGGCAAGCATTAACTTCTTGGGTCACTTGTTGCGGGCGCGCGTCAACAAAGCGCTTTTACGAGCTCCCAAAGAAGCTCGCTTGAGAGCACCTAATGTGCAAGAAAAAGAGTTGGTCTATCACAGTGTGCGATTGTTTCTGGATAACCCCTCTCTTATCCAATCCGTTGATGGACAAAAAGTTTTAGAAGGTCTATCACTTTCATGCGAAGATCTTCCGGTGCTGATTTCACGCCTGATGAAAGATTTCGCCGGCGACATTCCTCTTGAAGAAAATGTCTCAGACATCACGATTAAAAAGACGTATTTTTTAAGCGCCCTTTACCCCTTGATTGCTATTTGGGCTCATGTCTTCAATGAAACGCGATCGCTCGTGAAATCCTACCGCTACCATTTATCATTTGATGCGGAAAACATTTGGTTGGATATCGATGGACAAACACAGAACTCCAACGAATTGGATACTCGCGCTTTAAAGAAATTTATTTACGATCAAAGTGCGGATCTGGTTGATGTGGAACTCAAAGACAAAGAGCTTCACGTTCGCATCGGCTATCGCCTTCCCTATTAAACATTATTCTTTAAATACGAAAGGAACTTATGACTGCAAAATCCCTCTTTGCGGCCTCTTTAGGTTGCGTCCTCACCGTTATTTCCGGCCAAGCATTGGCTGAAAAAGCGTGGCCACAAGCCAAAGAAATCCGTCTGGTGGTACCTTTCCCTGCCGGTGGCGGAGCCGATACATTGGCCCGCATCATTGCACCGGAATTGGCCACGCGACTCGGCCAAACCGTCATTATTGAAAACATCGCTGGCGCCGGTGGCAGTCTCGGTACCGAACAAGCTTCTCGCACCAAAAATGACGGCTACACCCTGCTTTATGTCACCAACGGTACGCTTGGCACCAACCCTTCGCTTTATCCCCACGTGGGCTACGATCCGATCAAGGACTTCGCCCCTGTTGCCCGCTTAACTGAAATTGCCATGGTGATGAGCGTCAATCCCAAGCGTCACAGTGAAACATCTTTGAAAGACTTTTTAAATAAAGCCAAGGCAAGTTCTCAGCCTTTTACCTTCTCGTCTGCCGGCAACGGCACCACGAGCCACTTGGCGGGCGTCATGCTCTCTAACCTCACGGGAATCTCTTTTGAACATATCCCGTACCGAGGGGGCGCTGCCAGTATGACCGATATGCTAGGCGGTCGCATTGACTTTACGATTGACGTGGCGCCCAATACATTAGTGCACGTTGATTCCAAAAAACTCACAGCATTGGGAAGCGGTAGCGCACAACCGTTAAAATCTCATCCTGAGATTGCTCCGATTGCCAAAACGGTTCCCGGGTTCGAGCTTTTTGCTTGGGACGGCATTGTGGTACAAAAAGGTACCAATCCCAAGATCATTAAAGAATTAAACCTTGCCTTGCAAGAGGCTCTAAGAACGGAAAAAGTAAAATCCGCTTATTTAAATCGCGGAGCTGAAGTTGTTGAAAGCACGCCCGAAGGTTTCCGAGTCTTTATCCAATCGGAAACAAAAAAATGGGCAGACTTGGTCCGCACATCCAAAACAAAACTTGATTAACTATTTTTTTGGAACATTTGAAAATGACTGAAACGAATCAATTAAAGCCGATTCCCGATTGGGAAAGTTTCGGTGAATTTACCGACATCATCTATGAAAAGGCCGAAGGCATTGCCAAGTTAACGATTAATCGTCCGCACGTGCGTAACGCCTTCCGTCCCGAAACGGTGCAAGAGCTCTGCCAAGCCTTTAGCGACGCTCGTGAAGATCCGTCCATCGGCGTCATCATCTTAACGGGTGCCGGCCCCTTGGCCTTTTGCTCGGGCGGCGACCAAAAGGTGCGTGGCAATGGCGGTTATGTCGGCCATGACGGTGTGCCTCGCTTAAACGTTTTGGATTTCCAACGCATGATCCGTACGTGCCCCAAACCCGTTGTCGCCATGGTGGCTGGCTACGCCATCGGCGGTGGCCACGTGTTGCACATGTTGTGCGACTTAACGATTGCTGCCGATAACGCTCGCTTCGGCCAAACGGGTCCCCGCGTGGGAAGTTTTGACGGTGGCTGGGGTGCTTCTTACATGGCACGTTTGGTCGGTCAAAAGAAGGCTCGTGAAATCTGGTTCCTCTGCCGTCAATACGATGCTCAACAAGCCCTCGATATGGGGTTGGTGAACACGGTGGTACCGCTTGATAAGCTCGAAGAAGAAACGGTGCAATGGTGCCGTGAAATCTTAGCCAATAGCCCCATCGCTATTCGTTGCTTGAAGGCAGCATTGAATGCCGACTGCGACGGTCAAGCCGGTTTGCAAGAGTTGGCCGGTAACGCCACGTTGCTTTACTACATGACCGAAGAAGGCAAGGAAGGCAAAAACGCTTTCTTGGAAAAGCGTCGCCCGGACTTCACGAAGTTCCCGCGTTTGCCGTAAGCCATACGTCATGCAAAAGCCTTTTTCCATTATCACGGCCGCCGCAGACGCACCCGACGTGATCGGGATTCGCTGTGGCGGACAGGATTATTCGTTTGCCAAGCTTGCGCTCTTGACGCAAAACTGCATGGCTCGTTTGGAAAACACCGGTGTGTTGCCCCCTAAGGGGCAACCTTACATCGTTGAAGGCAAAAATTCGGTCGAAACCGTGATCGAGCTTTATGCGTTGATGGAGCTGGGGGTGCCGGCTTTAATGCTGCACCCTAAACTCACGCCCACCGAACGTCGCGTCCTTTTAGAAAGCATCGCCAATATCACGGATCCGCTTCCTGAAAATTGCGTTGCGGTTCTCTTTACGTCGGGCACCACGGGGTTGCCGAAACCTGCCATCATCACGACCAATATGCTGTTAGCCTCAGCCAATGAAAGCGCTAAAAATTTGGGGTGGCAAGACGATGACTGTTGGCAGCTTTGTATGTCGCTTACGCGCATTGGCGGACTTTCCATTTTGACTCGCTGCCTTTTGGCTCGTAAAACCGTGGCGATTTCGCCTTTATTTGATGCAAAGTCTTTTGTGCAAGCGTTAAAAGACGATCATGTGACGATCACAAGCATCGTCCCCACGATGCTTGCCAAGATTTTCGAAGTTTTCCCTCAGTGGACGGCACCCTCTCATCTTCGTGTGATTTTATTGGGAGGATCTTCGGCAACCGATAAGCTTTTAGCCAAAGCGCACGAACAGCATCTGCCCATTGTCACCACGTACGGAATGACGGAGACCTGTTCACACGTTGTGATGACACCTTACGCTGAACGTTTTGAACTTCAAAGCGGATCCGGCAAAGTGTTGCCCAACAGTCGCGTACGAATTCATCATCAACAAATTGAAGTGGCTTCCCCCATGCGAACGCCGGGTTACTGGGGCCGCCCACCGCTTACCCATGAGTGGTTTGAAACGGGTGACTTAGGTGACTTTGATGAACAGGGGCGATTACACGTTTATGCGCGTCGTCATGACTTAATTTTGACCGCCGGCGAAAACGTCTATCCTTTGGAAGTGGAAAACCTTTTGGCTCGTTCCCCTTTCATTAAAGAAGCGCTTGTTGTGGGAGAGCCTGACGAAACGTGGGGCGCCATCGTGTGTGCGTTAATTGTTCCTGAGACTAATACGCATCCGACGCTTGAAGACATTCGTCGTTTTTGCAAGGAAAACATTTCGGCTTATAAGTGCCCTCGTAAAGTGGCCTTTGTCGAGGCGTTGCCCGTCAATAGCGCTGATAAGCCCGATCGTCGTTCAGCGGTATTAAAGCAATTTACGTTGCATCCCTTGCATTACAAGAGTGGAAACTGAGTTCAATCGGAGTGTTTCAAAGCACTCCGATTTGTTTCCAACCTTAACGATATCGGCACGAGAAGCCTTTTCTCATTAAGATTAAGATTGTTATTTCACCGCATCCGGTCATGTTTAAAAAAGCTCTCATTTCAGCCCTATGCACAACCATTGCACTCACTCCGATGAGCGCGTGGGCTGTTCGTGAGCCTGCAACCCAGTCGCTTAACCTCAATCTGCCCAGTATGGGGGCGGTAGCGGGCACAGAAATGTCCCCGTCTGAAGAACAAGCCTTGGGCGATGAAATCATGACGCACATTCGTGCCGATGATGCTTACCTCAATGATGCCGAAACGCTCGAATACCTCAATCGCTTGGGCTATCGCTTAGTCAGTGTTTCGCAATCTCATACCTACAATTTCTTTTTCTACCCGCTCATTGATAAGTCCTTGAACGCTTTTGCGATCCCTGGGGGCTACATTGCGGTGCACACCGGTCTGATCGTGGCCGCACAAACCGAAAGTGAATTAGCCGGTGTCGTTGCTCACGAAATCGGTCACGTCTCTCAGCGCCACATTGCTCGCATGATTGATGAGCAACGCAACAATATGGCGATCACCATCGGTTCTTTGCTCTTGGCCTTATTGGCGGCTCGAGCAGGAAGCGGTAACGCGGCCGCCGGTATTGCCATGGGCGGTCAGGCCGCACTTATTCAAAAGCAATTGGGTTACTCAAGAAGTGCCGAACGCGAAGCTGACCGTGTCGGTTTAAATTCTTTGGCCAACGCCGGCTTTGACCCCAAAGGGATGGAGAATTTCTTTGCTCGACTTCAACAAAATAATCGCTATTACGAATCAGCATCCCCTGCTTATTTAAGTACCCACCCGTTAACGGTTGAACGTATCAGCGATATGGAAAACCGTACGCAACAGTTGGGCAATCGCGCGCACAAGGACTCCATGGACTTTCTTTTGATTCAGCAGCGCATGCGTGTATTGCAAGAAAGTTCACACAACGAACGATTAAAAGTCGAAAAAGAAATGCGGGACGACTTGGCAAGCGCTAAAAATCAACGCCAAAAAATTGCCCTGACCTATGGTTTATCGGTGGCCAATCGCCGATTGGGTAAGGGAGCAGAAGCAAAGCGTTTCGCTAATGAAGCGGTTCGTTTAGGTGGCAAACTCCCGATTTTGGAAAAGAACCAATCGGAGTGTCTTTTCCTTTTTGGCAACGCCAATGAAAAACGCCAAGCTTTGCGTCAGGCTAAAAATCTTGTGGACAATAACCCGTTATCGGAAATGGCCGTCAAGCTTTACGCCAACGAGCTCTATGAACTCAAGCGCTATAACGACGTCTTAAAGTTTATGCGCTCTCAACAAGCGATCAGCCGTCAAAGCGAGGCTTATAACGCCATTGCGGCGCGTTGCTACAGAGAACTCAATCAAAATAGCGCACATCATCAAGCCGTGGGCGACATGTACTTGGCGCGCGGTGACAAACGGGCCGCCGAATATCAATTCAACTTAGCCCAACAGGCCAACGACGGCGACTTTTATCTCATGAGTCAGGTCGATGCGAAGTTGCGCCAAGTTCGTCAAGAAATTCTCGACGACAAGAAATTCAACGAAAAATAGCCGTTTCGGCACCTCTTGAGCTTTTTGTTTCTCACCCAAAAATGGGATAATTAAGTGTTTATTCCCTGTCGGATTATTAAAAATGGCTATTGAAGATTATTTAACGATTGCACCGAAAACCGATGAGATTATTGAAACGGACGCCGTCATTGTTGGCGCCGGCCCTGTCGGTCTTTTCCAAGTTTTTGAATTGGGTCTTTTGGAAATGAAGGCTCACGTTGTTGACTCCCTCAAAATGGTGGGCGGTCAATGCATGGAGCTTTATGAACATAAGCCCATTTACGACATTCCGGCCGTGCCCGTTTGCACGTCGCGTGAATTAACAGAAAATCTTCTCAAGCAAATTCATCCCTTTGGCCCCCAATTCCACTTGGGTGAAGAAGTGACAACGGTCAACAAGCAAGAAGACGGTCGTTTCTTTGTTGAAACGGACAAGGGCACGCGCTTTATGACGAAGACCGTCTTTATTGCCGCCGGTGTCGGTAGTTTCCAACCCAAGCGCTTGACGGTGCCGGGCATTGCCAAGTTTGAAGGAACGCAGCTTCACTACCACGTCAAAGATCCGGAATTCTTTGTCGGTAAAAACATCGTTATCTGCGGCGGTGGTGACTCGGCTCTCGACTGGACGTTAAATTTAGTGGGTAAGGCCGAAAGCGTCATTCTTTTGCACCGTCGTGATGGCTTCCGCGCTCAAACGGCTTCTGTTAACAAGATGCGTGAATTGTGCGAAAACTGGGAAATGCAATTCGAAGTCGGCCAAATCACGGGCTTTGAAGAAAAAGACGGTAAGCTCACGGAAATTCGCGTCACGGGCGACGATGGTGTGGTTCGCCGTATGCCGCTTGACCACTTGTTGGTCTTCTTTGGTTTGTCTCCGAAGTTGGGTCCCATCGCCGATTGGGGGCTTGAAATCTATCGCAAGCAAATCGTGGTCGATACGGAAAAATTCCAATCCTCGATCCCCGGCATTTTTGCCGTGGGTGACATCAACACCTATCCGGGTAAGAAGAAGTTGATTTTGTCGGGCTTCCATGAATGCGCCTTGGCCGCTTTTGCGGCTGCCGACATTGTCTATCCGGAAAAGAAAACCTTATTGCAATACACGACAACGAGTCCCAAGTTGCACAAGGTTTTAGGGGTTGAAACGCCTGAGTTGGATTAATTTCTCAGACTTTTAACACCAAATAAGTGAGAGGTTTCGATTCAATTTTCGAAACCTCTTTTCTTTTTGCCCCTCTCTAGATAGAACCGCTTACGAGCTTAGAAAAAATTTAAGTAAAAATCCTTATTTTTGGGCAAATGTCGTTAAGATTGCGCGAATGGTGGCGAAATGACCATCAACAATCTCCCTGAACTTTAAAGAAGACATCAAAAATGCCTAAACGTATCATGATTCGTTTTGCGAAGCCTTTTTTACAAGCTTCGCTCGTTAAACAAATTCTTATTGGCTTACTTTTAGGGGTAATTTGCGCTTATGTTGCTCCGCCTCTTGCCATCTCAAGTGCATTTTTAGGTTCTCTTTTCATTTCAGCATTAAAAGCCGTGGCACCTTTGTTGGTGTTTGTTTTGGTGATGTCTGCCATTGCCAATCACAATGTCGAAACACGCGCACACATTAAACCCGTCCTCGTTTTGTATGTCATCGGCACCTTTGGAGCTGCGTTAATCGCTGTGGTTGCCAGTTTCATCTTTCCGACGCACATTATGTTGGTATCGGCCGACTCTCAAACGACTGCCATCGGTGGTGTCCAAGAAGTGTTACGCAATATGCTTTTGGCCGTCGTTGACAATCCCGTCAACGCATTATTAAAGGCCAACTTTATCGGCATTTTGGCTTGGGCAACCGGTTTGGGTTTGGCTTTGCGCCACGCCTCTAACGCCTCCCGTGAATTCATGGCTGACCTCTCCCGAGGCGTTGAATTTGTTGTGAGCGTTGTTATTCGCTTTGCCCCTGTCGGTATTTTCGGTTTGGTTGCAAGCACCGTTGCCACAACGGGTTTAGAAGTCTTTGAAGGTTACGTGCAGATTTTGGCCGTGCTTTTAGGTTGCATGGCGTTTGTTGCTTTGGTTCTTAACCCCTTCTTGGTTTGGGTTGCAACGCACCGCAACCCCTATCCGTTAACGCTGGCTACCTTGCGTGAAAGCGGTGTGATGGCTTTCTTTACCCGCTCTTCTGCCGCCAATATTCCTGTCAACATGGGAATGTGCCGTCGTTTGAATTTGGACGAAGCCACGTATTCAATCACAATCCCGTTGGGTGCCACCATCAATATGGCCGGTGCTGCCATTACGATTACGGTGTTGACGTTGGCTGCCGCTCACAGCTTAAATATTGAAGTCAGTTTCGTTTCTGCCGTGATTTTAAGTTTTGTAGCCTCCATCTGCGCTTGTGGTACCTCGGGTGTGCCGGGTGGCTCTTTGATGTTGATTCCCCTGGCTTGCGGCTTATTTGGTATTGACTCCTCAGTTGCCATGGAAGTCGTGGCCGTCGGCTTTATCATCAGCGTTTTACAAGACTCAACGGAAACGGGTTTGAACTCTTCGTCTGACGTTTTGTTTACTGCAGCCGCCTGCATGAGAGCAGAACGCATTGCGATTGAAGAGGATCGTAAAGGTCGAGATGTCCGTGAATTAAGATAGTCTCTCGAAAGCAAAAAAGCGCTACAGTGTTCGTTAACATGTAGCGCTTTTTTGAGTAAAAATTAAACTTGACTTTCGATTTTATCGAAACCCGACTTTCGATTTTATCCAAACTCGACTTTCGAATTTATCCAAACAAACTCCTTACAAATCAATGAGATAGTTTTTTAGAGCTTTTTTTTGAGAAAAAATGCCCTAAAAAATTTGGATATTTCAAAAATTCAAATTTTGGTATTTTTTGAATTATCGCTCCGGCCCGCCTTCGCCAAAAACAACCTTCCACAAAGCGCGAACATCGGCAATTTCGGACTCAAACGCCTTCGGATCCACTCTCACACTCCCCAAGCCGTGCTCCAACCGATACGTGCGCTGAACATTACGATATTGGCGATAAATCCCTGCACATCGTGCGGCCAAATCGTTATCAATTAAGCCGATGCGCCCTGCCATTTCCAATAACAAAATATTGCCGAAGTTATTCGTTAATTCAGGATGCTCGTGCGAGTAAACCAACACCATCGCCTGAACGGCAAATTCAATATCGACCATGCCGCCACGATCGTGCTTGACATCAAATAAGGACGTGCCGTTGGGGTGACCTTCGAGCATTTTGCTGCGCATCTCTGAGACATCGCGTAAGACTTTTTGTGCGTCTCTGGGCAATTTCAAAAGCGCTTCGCGTTCTTTCTCAAACGCTGCTCCGATTTCTCGGTCACCAGCGCAGAACCGAGCGCGCGTTAATGCTTGGTGTTCCCAAGGCCAAGCCCCTGTTCCGTCTTCGTTTCGTTGATAACGGCGGAACATTTCTAAGGAAGAAACCACCAAACCGTTTTCTCCGTTGGGACGCAAACGTAAATCAACATCAAACAAAATACCGGAAGAGGTCTGAACCGTTAGCCAACTCATCATGCGGCGCACTAAACGGGTGTAATTTTTTGAAGCTTCGGGAGAATCATCATCGTAGAGATAGATTAAGTCTAAGTCCGAGGCGTAACTGAGCTCCTTCCCCCCTAACTTCCCGTAGGCAATGACAGCAAATTTGGGCACATCACAGTGGCGGCTTGCAACGGTGTTCCAGGCCAACGTAATGACGATTTCAATCACCGCATCAGCCAAGGCTGACAATTGGTCTGCCAGGCGCTCAACCGTGAAGCGACCTTCGAGATCGGCCACCAAGAGTTTAAAAACCGCCCCATGGTGAGCATCTCGAATGATGTTCATTTGGGACTCTTGATCGTCGGCTGCCTCTTGGAGTTGTTCCCACAATTCGTCTTGCCAGTCACTCCAATCCACCGTTGTGAAGTTATCCCACACGACATTGCGCTCATCGACCAATTCGTCCAAAACAATCGGGTGCGCAATCAGGTACTCGGCAATGGCAGCGCTTGACTTTAAAACACGCGCCACTTTTTCACACACGGGCGGGAATTGAATCAAAAGCGATACATAGGTACTGCGACCGGCAATCACTTCCAATAAATCCACAAATCGCAAGAAAATCTTATCGGGCGCCGTGCCATCGGACTCATTGGCCAAATCTTTGCATAGACCAACGATCCGTTTAACCAATTGCGCCATTCGGGCTTGTGCGGCTTCCGTTTGAGCGGCCAAGAATTTCGAGCGCATAAGATTTAAGACTCTGAAAGCGCACGTGGTCGGATCTTCGTAACCCAAAGATTTAAATTGTTCTTCTAATTCGGGAGCTGCCCTTTCAAAGCCTTCAGCCCACCCTTGAGGCCAATCATCCTCTTCGGTTTCATCCTTTTCACCCACCTTGAAAATGGCTTCAAAGCAATTGGATACGTAATCACGAATCTGAGCTAAGCGCGAGAGCATGTCTTGGGTTTCAATCCCCATCAGTTGGGCCACCTTTTGCACTTGATCGTCTTCGGTTGGCAAACGATGCGTTTGTTGATCGTCCAAATACTGAATGGCATGCTCCATATTGCGCAAAAAGAGATACGCATCGGATAGGGCCTGAGATTGTTCTTCTTTAATGACGCCGTGTTTAGCCAAAAGTGGCAACGTCTCTAAAGTGTTTTTGCCTCGCAGTTGTGGTTCACGCCCACCACGGATCACTTGAAAAGTTTGGGTAATAAATTCAATTTCTCGAATACCGCCACGTCCCAACTTAATGTTGATTCCTAAGTCTTTGCCGGCTTCACGACGAACGGTTTCAGCACGAATGAGTTTATGAAGGTTCGATAGTGCACTAATCGCATTAAAGTCCACGTACTTTCTGAAAACAAACGGACGGACAATGTCTTGGAGGTGTTTTTTCTGCTCTTCAAATGCTTCACTTGAAGAGAAGACCGGTTCATTGACAACGCGAGACTTCAACCATGCAAAGCGTTCCCATTCACGGCCTTGAACGTAAAGGTATTCTTCAAGCATGTCGTTGCTGACACAAATCGGCCCCGAATCTCCATTGGGACGCAAACGCATATCAACACGAAAGACGAACCCTGCGCCGGAGATTTCTGACAATGCCGGAATGACCTTTTTACTTAAGCGCTCGAAAAACTCCATATTGGAGAGTTCTTTTCGAGGCTGAGGACAACGCTCGCAAGGTTGGCAGTGCCCCTGCTCATCAAAGACGAAAATTAAATCGATGTCAGAGCTGACATTGAGTTCTTCTCCACCCAATTTCCCCATGCCGACCACTAATAAATCTTGAGGAACGCCGTCTACGGAAGTGGGGACACCAAAGCGCGTGGAGAGTTTGAGGGCGTGAGCTTTCACAACGGCATTGATGGCAACTTCAGCCAAATCCGTCATGGTGCGAACCACTTCAAAATAGTCCGCCCGCTTTAAAGCGTCACGCGCTACGAGCGTCATGAGCACTTCGCGTCTTAAGGTGCGAAGGGCCGCTTCTAATTCTTCGGTCTCTTCAATGCCCGCAAGAAAGTCGAGCATCTTTTGGCGAGTAAAAACATCTCCGGCCTTTGCGTCAAGCCACGCTAAACGTTCCTCATCACTCATAAGAGGATTCGCACTGATAAGCGCACGTTTAATGAAGTGCGACACGTCGGGAAGCATTTCAAGAGTCAGGGATTGCATAGCCGTCTCAAATACAAGTCATTTGAGCAGTTTAACGCAAAAAATCAATGTGAAAAAATTTGTTGCTTTCTGGGTCTTGAAAATACGCTCAAAGTCCCAAAAATCGGCCTTCGGTGTGGTAAAGTTTGTACTGTTTTAGGAGTCTGTATTGGCAGATAAATCCGTACCTTCACCCCAATCCCAAAATCGTATGCTGTTCAAGCGTGTTTTCCATTGGAAAAACCTCTTGCGCTTGGCAGGGTGGGGGGTACTGTTTATCTATGCTTTTATTGCCCTTGTCCTGACGATTACTCGCTTTTGGGTCATCCCCAATATCGATAAATACTATCCCCAATTAGAAACGTATTTGGAAAACCAACTCAATACCGAAATTGATGTGGATAGCATTTCCGCCGACTGGCGCTTTATCGTTCCGCGCCTGACGATTACCAACATGACGCTCTCTCGCCACGGTGAGAAAGCCTCTTTGACGTTACCTAAAGTCCAAATCACGTTTTCGTTAGAGTCGCTCTTTAAGTTGCGTCCGATCACAAGTCGCATCGTCATTATTAATCCCGACCTTCAAATTGAGCGTCTCACCTCCCATGTTTTCAACATCGGTGGCTTTACGATCGATACGGCCTCGGTTGAACAAAACACCAAGAATGATTCTCTTGCTTTCGAAGGTCGTTCGAGCACCCCTTACGTTTTTGATTTTCTTTTAAATCAACGACATATTGAAATCAACAACGGTCACTTCAGCTACCTTGACTGCACAGAAGCATCTCCCAAGAGCGTTCAATTAACTAACACCAATTTCCTCTTGCACCGCTACAGTGTGGCGTGGAAAGCCGGTATTCAATCAACGTTAATCGGCAAGCAAAAGACATTTTTGGATTTACGAGCCAACTTTAAGGAACGGATGTTCGGTGAAAACAATCGCCTTCATAACTTGTATGGCACTGTGTACGCCAACATCCCTGACGTTGACTTCGGGTTAGTGGCCGATCGCCTCAACTTGGATCATTTTGTCCAAAAAGGTCACGGACAAACCTCTGTTTGGATGACGTTTGAGGATTTGCGTCCAAGCTCTATTACTTCTGACATTTCGCTCTCGGATGTCAGCATTCGTTGGACACCGCAAGGCCAACCTTTTGAATTTGACTCCTTCCAAGGTCGAATTGAGCAAACGTTAAGTGACAACAATTTCTTAAAGATCAAATCTCACGACGTTATTATTAAACCGAAAAATAAAGCGCCCTATTACCTGGGGGATGCTCAACTTCAGGCGTTTCTCAAAGACGGCTCATTCTACGATGGCGAAATGCAACTTGAGTTTTTCGACTTGCAAGCCCTCTCCACTATCGGTTTACAACTGCCCTTGCCTCAAAAGGGGCGAGATGCCATTCGTCAAGTAGACGCTTCGGGTCTGATCGAAAACTTTGAAAGTACATGGCGAGGCAACATCAGTAATCCCACCCAGTATGAATTGAGCATGCTCTTTAAGGGACTCTCAATTTCAGGTTTACCCATTGATGTCAAAGCCATCAAAAACGCAGGCTTTAGAAATCTTTCCGGACGCGTTTCGTTAAATGAAAAGGGCGGGGAACTCACCCTTGACGCACCGGGCAGTCGACTCGATTTCCCTGGTATCTTTGCTGAAGGACGACTTGCTTTTGACACCTTAAAACTTGAGGGGTCATGGGTGACGGCTCCGACGCTTGAATTTAAATTTGAAGACCTCATTGCCAGCAACACTGACGCTTCCGTTCAACTTCACGGCGGTTGGAAAAACACCGGGGACTTGGGGACATTGGAAGTCCGTGGTGACATTCAATACCTTAACGCTCGAAGTGCTTATCGCTACGTACCGATTGTTGCAGGCGGTTGGGGCACAAACAATTGGTTAAAGGGCGCTTTGCAAGGTGGTATTGCACGCAATGCCAAAGTGGACGTGTATGGTCCATTGCGCCAATTCCCCTTCAAGAATTCTGAAAACCCTGATTACATCTTCCGCATTGCCGGCAATGTTGAAGACGTCACCTTGGATTACCTACCTTCGATGAAAAAAGATACGAAAGGTCAATGGATCCCCGGTGAATGGCCTCAAATTCGCCAAATTCACGGCACGTTAGCTTTTGAAGCGGACTCAATGGTTGTCAATGTCAATCAGGCTCGCACTAAGGAAGGCGCACTTCTTCATGAAGTCACCGCCGAAATTCCATCTTACGGCGCTCACGGTGTTCCCCTTTTGATTACAGGCCACGCCAGAGGTGCACTGTCAGCCATGGCTGACTATGTCAATCAAAGCCCAATTTCGGGCATGATTGGCCACGCTCTTGAAAACAGTCAATCCAAGGGCAATGCCGCACTGAATTTGGAACTTATGATCCCCATCACAGAGGCTCATAAAACGGAAGTCAAAGGTGAAGTTCATCTTGAGAATAATTTCGTTCACCTCGATAAAGTGCCCCCCATGGACAAAGCCAACGGATCGGTCATTTTTAGCGAAAAAGGTGTTTGGGCTCCTAAATTAACCGCAGAAGTTCATGGGAAATCTGTTGCAGGCTCAATCAATACGGCTGAAGACGGGAAAATCTCGATTCTTGCAAGTGGTGTGGTTGACGCTCCCATGGTATCCAAGATTATTGATTCTCCCGCTTCAACTTCGCTTTTGGACTTTATTGAAGGTGAAGCCTACGCCAACGTGCGCGTCGACATCCAAAAGGGCGTTTCCGTTTACGTCAACAGTGCCTTAATGGGGGCTTACACAAACCTACCCGCACCTCTGAATAAGCAAAAAGACGATGTCTGGCCTCTTACATTTGAGATGACACCTTGCACAAATACAAAAGAATGCAGCAATCGCATGCGTTTAAGTGTGAAGGATCATCTCCTGAAGATGGACATTTTGTATGACTCAACCGAACGCGGGTTAAAAGCCGACCGTGGTTACTTTGCCATCAACACGCCCGTTGAAACCATTCCGTCACAAACAGGTTTATCCCTTTATATCAACACACCGGATTTACTTTGGAGTCAATGGGGTCCCATCCTTTCTCACATCACGCAAAAGCGTGAAACAGACCCCAATGCTGACTTAAAGACCATGACGCTTAATCGTATCGTTGCCGATGTGAACCACTTGGACTACAACGGTATGATCTTTAGCAAGGTCAATGTTAATGCGGCATCCAACCGTCAAGATGTTTGGAACGCAAACTTTGCCTCCAATCTGTTTAAGGGGCAATTAAAGTGGACGCCTGGCGTACAAGGTAAGCACGACCAAGTCAATGCACAGTTTGATTACTTGACGATTCCTCAGAAAAAGTTGGTTGACGGGACTTTGAAGTTGGTGCCAAAGGCCACGGAATCGTTACCGAGTTTGACGCTCAGCATCGGTCAATTAAAGTACATCGATTACGATCTTGGTCGCTTGACGCTATCGGCACAAAATAGAGGTTTTGGTGCCGAGCAATCATGGGCATTGGAGCACTTTGAACTCCAAACCCCGGAAGCAAAACTCTCGGCCAGTGGCTTGTGGGATTCTGGCAATAAGAAAGACTCCCATACAACACTTAATGCAACGCTTGATATCAAAGATGTGGGCGAGCTTTTGGATCGTGCCCACTATCAAAAAGCCATCACGGACGGCAGCGGCCAAATTAATGCTCAATTGCAGTGGCAAGGAGCGCCGGTAGACTTCAATACCGAAACGCTTAACGGACAAGTCGCCACACAGCTCATTTCCGGCCAAATTACGCAAGTCGAACCCGGTGCCGGTCGATTGATGTCTTTGATGAGTTTGCAACAGTTGCTTCGTCGTTTTGCTTTGGACTTCCGTGATGTGGTGAGCCAAGGTTTTGTCTTTGACACGATCAATGGCACCATCGATATCAATAACGGTTTAGCCACCTCTGATACGCTAAGAATCGTAGGACCTCAAGCATCAATCTTGAGCCAAGGCTGGTTAGACCTTAATAATTTGACGCAAAAGGTTAAAATTTCTGTTATCCCGGACATCAGCTTTAGCGGTGCATCGATTGCTTTGGCTGTCGCCAATCCGCTTTTAGGCGTAGGAAGCTTCTTGGCCCAATTGGCGCTTCAAGCTCCTTTGTCCCAATTATTTAGTGTTGAATACGAAGTGACGGGCACAATTGATAAACCCGTTATTCAAAAGGTAGACGGTAAACAAACCACAGCTTCGGCTCAAGCCCCCTAGAAAAGGTAAAGAACAATGAGAATTGCAGCATGCCAAATGGCTTCATCAATGGATATTGAAAAGAATGTTCAGACCGCTATCGGTCTCATTCGATCTGCCGCTCAAAGCGGTGCAGAGTTAATTGTTCTGCCTGAAAATTTTGCCTACATGCCCAAAGAGGACAAGGAGCTTTTAGCCATTGCTGAAGTTGCCGGTCACGGCCCGATTCAAGAAGCCATGAGTAAAGTGGCCAAAGAGCAACAGATTTGGTTAGTTGCGGGCACCATTGCACTCAAAGGCGACGATGATCAGCACTTTATTGATGCCTGCATTGTCTACGGCCCCGATGGCGAAACGATTACGCGTTACGACAAAATTCACTTGTTCAAATTTGAACGAGACAGCGAAAGCTACGATGAAAATGCCACAACGCAACCGGGGCACGATGCAAAGAATTTTGAAATGGCCAGTTGGGAAGGTGTTTGGAAAGTGGGTTTAGGCGTTTGCTTTGACTTACGTTTCCCGGAATTGTTCCGCTCTTTAGGTAACCCCGACATTATTGCGCTTCCGGCTTGCTTTACATCTTTTACGGGACGCGCTCACTGGGAGACGTTGGTTCGCGCTCGCGCGATTGAAAACCAATGCTACGTTTTGGCTTGCGCTCAAGGCGGCCATCACGAAAACGGTCGTCAAACATGGGGCCATACCCTTTTGATTGACCCGTGGGGTACTACCGTTGCTGAACTCACGCAGGGCGAAGGGGTTCTTTTGGGCGAAATTCACGAAAGTCGAATTCGTCATACCCGAGCCATTTTGCCGGCCCTTAAGAGTAAAGTAGCCGAAATTACACCCGCCGAATGAGTTATCAACCGTTAAAATATCAGTTGGAACTTTTGAAGCACTCGATTATTGAGGATAGATTTTGTTTAAGCTCGTTACACCCATTGTGTTGCTGACCAAGTTGTTAATGGGGGCTTATCCCCAATGGAAAGGCTGTGCCCCTTCTAAGCGTCAGCGCATCTACTTTGCCAATCACACGAGTCACTTAGACACGATTGTGCTTTGGTCTTCGCTTCCGCCTGAAATTCGTTGCCATACGCGCCCTGTGGCTGCCAAAGACTATTGGGTCAAAGGTGCCATTCGTCGTCGTATCGCCATTAAAGAACTCAACGTGGTGTTGGTTGACCGTCGTCGTGCCGAAGGCAGTGACCCGATGGAACCTTTGCGCGAATGCTTGCGTGAAGGCTCTTCGATGATTATCTTCCCGGAAGGTACACGTCGTCCTCAAGCTACGCCCAGCGAATTTAAGTCCGGTATTTGGCGCTTAGCTAAAGAGTTTCCCGATGTTGAACTTATTCCCGTTTACATCGAAAACTTGCACCGTGCCATGCCCAAAGGCGCATTGATTCCTGTGCCCACGATCTGTTCGGTTCGCTTCGGTGCCCCCTTGCCCTTCTCGGCGGAAGATCCGAAGGAAGAATTTTTAGCGCGCGCCCGCGACGCTGTCATTAAGTTGTCGGAGCAATAAGATGCGTTTAGGTATTACTCTTTCTGAAACCTATCAACTCGTCCTTCTCGTGTTGGTATTGTTAATTGCCTTTGGTACGAGCTACGGTCAATGGGCCGTTCGCAAAGCCACGAGCGCCGAACAAATTGAACGCATTCGTGTTTTAAACGCTCGAATCCGCGCCGGTTGGTGGTTGATTTTATTTTTCGCCATCGCATTTTGGGGCGGCATGAATTTCCTTTTGGTGATTTTTGCGTTCATCTCCTTTTTGACGTTTAGAGAATTTGTTGCCCTCACCCCGACCAAACAGTCGGACCACTGGGCATTGGTGGTGTCTTTCTACATCGTCATTCCCTTGCAATACATCTTGATTGCTTGGGACCAGTACTTGCTCTTTACGCTCTTTATCCCGGTGTATCTGTTCTTACTTTTGCCGATTTTGATGTCCATCGGTAATGACAGTGATCTCTTCTTGGAACGCGTTGCCAAGATCCAGTGGGGCTTGATGTTAAGCGTGTACTGTGTCAGCCACGCACCGGCCTTGATGAACTTTGAAATCGTTCGCTTCGGCTCCAACGCTTCCTTAATGTTGCTCTTTTTCCTCTTGATCGTCTTTATCGGTGACTTGTTCGTTGTGATGGCTAGCTCGTATTTTGGCGGTAAGACCCTAAGAGACAATCCGCACAAAACCATGAAGGGCATTGCCGTGGGTGGTTTCGTTGCGATCTTATTGGGCTATGCCCTTTTCTGGATGACGCCCTTTAGAACGTGGCAAGCTTTGGTGATGGCTTTTGCCATCGTGGCCTGCGGTGCCATGGGTGACATTGTGATTGCTTCCATCAAACGCTCCTTGGGTAGTCGCTTCATGGACGGCGATAAATACTTGGGACGTGGTACGCTCGAACGCTTGGCCCCCTTGATGTTTGCCGCTCCTGTTTACTATCACATCACGCAAAACTACTTCAATATCGTTTGGTAGTAAAAGTTTGATACTTTCAAAAAGGCTCTGGGAAGCGATTTCCGGAGCTTTTTTTTGACGTTTATCAAAGAAAAAATCAGTGATACCTCTTTAGAGAGAATTAAAATACCCCCATCGTAAAACTCATTGATTTCATTAACAATTTTTCCTATCACCCCTCTTTTATTTCTCCACAAAAGACAGTAAACTAGTCCGAAATTGATGATTCATGGAGAAAACTTACATGTACAACCCGAAGTCTAAAATCGCAGAAGAATTTATCGCTCACGAAGAAATTGAAGCCACGCTTGCGTACGCCCAAGAGCACAAAAACGATCATGAAATGATTGATGCTTTGTTAGCCAAAGCCGCTGCCTTTAAGGGTCTTACCCACCGAGAAGCGGCTGTTTTGTTAGCTTGTGAGGATGAAGGTCTTAATGAAAAGATTTTCGAGACGGCCAAGAAGGTTAAAGAACATATCTACGGCAACCGTATTGTGTTGTTTGCACCGTTGTATTTGTCTAACCACTGCATCAACACCTGCACGTACTGCCCGTATCACGCCAAGAACAAGAACATTGTTCGTAAAAAACTCACTCAAGATCAAATTCGTCACGAAGTGGTTGCTCTTCAAGACATGGGCCACAAGCGCCTTTTGTTAGAAGCCGGCGAACACCCGCGTCACAACCCGATTGAATACATCTTAGAGTGCATCGATACGATTTACTCCATTAAGCACAAACACGGTGCCATTCGTCGCGTCAATATCAACATTGCCGCAACAACCGTCGAAAACTATAAAAAGCTCCACGACGCCGGCATCGGTACGTATCAACTTTTCCAAGAAACGTACCACAAAGAACAATACAAGCTCCTTCACCCGAAGGGCCCCAAGAGTGATTACGCTTACCACACCGAAGCCATGGACCGCGCCATGGAAGGCGGTATCGATGACGTGGGCTTAGGTGTTCTCTTTGGTTTGACGCTTTGCCGTTACGACTTCGTTGGTCTTTTGATGCACGCCGAACACTTGGAAGCCACCTGGGGCGTGGGCCCGCACACGATCAGCGTTCCGCGTATCTGCCCGGCCGATGATATCGATCCGACCACGTTTACGAACGCCGTCCCTGACGAATTGTTCTTAAAGATTGTTGCTTTGATTCGTTTGGCCGTCCCCTACACCGGCATGATCATCTCCACCCGCGAATCGGCTCGCGTGCGTGGCAAGTGCTTGGAAGTGGGCGTGTCTCAAATCAGTGGTGGCTCTCGCACGAGCGTGGGTGGTTATGTGCTCGAAGAAGAAAAGGAAGACAACTCCGCTCAATTTGAAACGAGCGATCGTCGTACGTTGGATGAAGTGGTGAAATGGTTGCTCGATGGCGGTTATTTACCTAGCTGGTGCACGGCTTGTTATCGCGCCGGTCGCACGGGTGACCGCTTCATGGAATTGGCTAAAACCGGTGAAATTGCCACCTACTGCCAAGCCAATGCCATTATGACGTTAAAGGAATACTTGGAAGACTATGCTCGTCCGGAAACCAAAGCAGCTGCAGGCGCCGTGATTGAAGCAGAAATTCCGAAGATTCCGCATGAAAAGATTCGTAATGCGTCCGTGATCCGACTTCAACGTATTGAAGACGGTGAACGCGACTTTAGATTCTAAGTCTGTCTCCCAAGACTCAAAAACTCCAAATGTTTGAAAAAATGTTTGGAGTTTTTTCTTATCCCCTGCTAATGGTATTTCCTAGCAGTGAGCTAAAAAACCTAGCGTTACAATGGTTGAGCAAAATTTTTAATACAAAGGAAATTTAAACCATGACAAAAGATTTTCCTCCTTTAGACGCCTCCATTCTTAGTGCCGTCGAAACACTCAAACAAAATCCCAAAGTTCTTGATGGCCTGCAGTTAGCGCTCGACGAAACAGACTTTGCCATGCAAGAGCAAATTGAGATTTGCGAAGTACCCTCCCCTACTTTTGAAGAAAGCGTTCGTGCTGAAGAAATTGCTCGCCGTATGCGCAAATACGGTTTAACGGATGTGAGTATTGATGAAATCGGTAACGTCATCGGTAAACTCCCGGGCAGTGGCAGTGGCCCCACGATTGCCTTTGGCGCTCACATCGATACCGTTTTCCCTGCAGGCACCGAAATCAAAGTGCGCCAAGAAGGTAACATCTACTACGCGCCTGGCATTGGCGATAACAGCTCAGGTGTCCGTGCCCTTTTGCAAACGATTCGCTGTTTTACCCACACGGGAATTCAACCCAAAGGCGACATCTACTTTGTCGGCACGGTCGGTGAAGAAGGCAATGGCGATACGCGTGGCTCCAAATTCTTTAATGCACACAACCACGTTGATGCTTTCATTGCCGTTGATAACACCGATGTCGGTCGTATTTTGTACTCTGCCATTGGTTCTCACCGCTGGCGCATCAGCTTTGACGGAAAAGGTGGACACTCCTTTGCCAACTTTGGTACGACTCCGAGCGCGATTCACGCTATGTGTATTGCAGGCGCTAAAGTGGCCAAACTCAAAACCCCTCAAGAGTCTCGAACGACCTTTACGATTGGGATGATTAAAGGGGGTACAAGTGTTAATACCATCGCTCCGCACTGCGAAGTCGACATTGATATGCGAAGCTTGGATAACCAAGACCTCTTGGATATCGAAGCGCGTATTTTGAAGTGTTTTGACGAAGCCGTTGAAGAAGAAAATAGTTACTGGAACGTGGATGAAGATATTAAATTATTGAAGATCACGAAGACTCAAATTGGCGACCGTCCTGCAGGACAACTTTCTCACGACTGCCCGCTTTTGCAAGTTGCGCGCTCCGCTCAAAAGGCGCTTGGCATTGAAATGACCAAATACACGTTCTCGTCAACGGACGCGAACTACCCAGTTAGCCAAGGCATTCCCGCTACGTGCTTATCGGCCGGTGGCCAACAAGTCAACAACCACACGATGAACGAGTACTTCGTTAAGGAAGACATTCATCTTGGCCCTCAATTGATTTTCTTAACCGCTTTGGCTTTATCGGGCATGGAGGACTTTGATCCGTTATTGCCTATTCGAAATTAAACTCTCCAAAAAATTAGCCCCAAACGGGGCTAATTTTTTAATTAAAGTTTCGTCAACTTCGCAAGCGAGAGCAACAATTCCTTCGTACCCACATCATCAAACTCGATACGAATACGAGCATCGTCATTGACCCCCACGAGGTTGCGAACTGTCCCGGCACCAAACTTCGGGTGAGACACTCGCATACCGATTGAGAAACCGTTAACTTCTTGCTTGGCTGCCATCTTTCGCACAGCCGGATCCATCTTCGCACGAGCGTACGACGAATGAGACGATCCGCCATAAGAGGAGCCACCGTAGGACGACCCCGAAGAGTTACCCCAACGGTTTGATGAGCCGTAAGACGAGCGGCGTTCATAACCACCATCCCAACCGCTTCGAGAGTAACCGCCCGAAGAGCGAGAAGAACGCGGTTCATCCCAAGCGCTCGATTGATCTTCGTCTTCATCGCGAGCAAAGCCACCAAAGCGTTCTTCATAGAGACGATTTAAGTGAGACTCATCAATTTCGCGCAAGAATTGGCTAGGGCCTGAATCCATGTATTGACCACGCAACATACGACGAAGAGCAAAGGTCATATGAAGTTGCTTACGTGCGCGGGTGATGGCCACGTACATCAAGCGCCGCTCTTCAGACAATGCCAATTCATCGTTACTGCTATTGGCATGCGGGAAAAGACCGTCTTCGACACCGGTGATAAAGACGACGTCAAATTCAAGACCCTTGGCAGCATGCACCGTCATCAATTGAACGGCATCCTCCCCGCTTTGGGCTTGATTGTCCCCCGCTTCAAGCGCGGCATGAGACAAAAAGCCTGCTAAAGAACTCATTTCGTCTTCTTCGGCATCCACTTCAATTTGGTCAGCACGGGCATCGACTGCAATGCCTTCTTCAACCAAGTAAGCCTTCGCTGCACTTTGCAATTCGTCCAAGTTATCCAATCGATCTTGGCCTTCCTTGTCCTTTTTGTAGTGCGCGATAATGCCGGAGCGATCGTTCACCGCTTCAATCAATTCGGGCAACGGCAAGCACGAATACTCAAAGCGCATGGAGTCAATTAAGTCCGTGAAGGTGCGCAACTTTGTACCGGCGGAGCCTTCGACTTGTTGAGCGGCTTCATAAAGACTGATTTGGCGTTCGCCCGCCAACATCTGAAGCGTTTCGATGCTCTTAGCCCCAATGCCACGGATCGGGAAATTCACCACACGCAAGAAAGCTGTATCGTCCTTCGGATTTTCAATCAAACGCAAATAGGCCAATGCGTTTTTAATTTCAGCGCGATCAAAGAATCGCAAGCCGCCGTAAACCTTGTAAGGAATGCCGGCTGCGACCAACGCTTGTTCCAACACGCGACTTTGCGCATTGGAACGATACAAAATCGCGATTTCATCGCGCTTGGTACCGTTCATGATGGCTTCACGAATAGTGCTCAAGCAATAATCTGCTTCCAAGCGATCATCATCGGCTCGATAGACCTTAATCTTTTCACCGTCACCGGCATCGGTCCACAAGTCCTTGCCCAAACGATCTTCGTTATGAGCAATCAACTCATTGGCGGCATTTAAGATGTGACCGAAGGAGCGATAGTTTTGTTCGAGTTTGACGACTTCATCGATTTGGAATTCGTTTTTGAAGTCCGTCATGTTGCCCACGTGGGCGCCGCGGAAAGCGTAAATGGATTGGTCGTCGTCGCCCACGGCAAAAATGCAGTTACCGTGGTATTCACGACGGCCCAACGGATCAAAGCCCCCTAAGAGCTTTAACCACTTGTATTGCAAACGGTTCGTGTCTTGGAATTCGTCGACCAAGATAAAGCGGAAGCGTTGTTGATAGTGCTGACGAATCATGGCGTTGCGAGCCAATAATTCGTAACTGCGAAGGAGCAATTCACCGAAGTCACAAACGCCTTCGCGATTGCATTGATCTTCGTAGAGTTTATAAATCTCAACGTATTTGGCACGTTCACCACGCTCGGCCGTCATGTCGCGTGCACGAAGCCCTTCTTCCTTGGCGGCCGAAATGTAGTTTTGAATCTTCTTGGGCGGGTAAAGCTCGTCATTGATGCCATGCAACTTCATCAAACGCTTGATGGCAGACAATTGATCGCTTTGATCCAAAATTTGGAACGTTTGCGGCAAGCCTACTTCTTTATAGTGACGACGCAAAAGACGATTGCACAAACCGTGGAAAGTTCCCACCCACATACCGCGCGTGTTAATCGGCATTGAAGCCGTGATACGCGTGAGCATTTCCTTGGCGGCCTTATTGGTAAAGGTCACGGCCAAAATTTCCAAAGGAGAGGCCATTTGGGATTGAATGATGTAGGCAATGCGCGTCGTCAACACACGCGTTTTACCGGAGCCGGCCCCTGCCAAAATCAAGGCGCTTTTGGCCGGCATATCCACAGCTCGGCGTTGTTGGGGATTTAATTTATCTAAAAAACTAACCATGTCTAATTACTTACGAAAACAGTTTGGGCAAAGGGGGTATTTTGCCATTTTTCCCAAAGGTTCATGGGATTATTTTTTGGGTTTTTCACTTGACAAAAGCGCCAAGCACGTCTGCCACGAGCGTCCAGCCTGATCCTTGGGGCTCAACAACCGGTTTTCGGTTTGAGGCCACACCACGCCCACGGTCGGATCGTCGAACTGAAGTGTTGCTTCACTTTGAGGATGATAGTAATCGGTGCATCGATATAAGACGTGTGCGGTATCACTTAAAGTCACAAAACCATGCGCAAAACCTTCCGGGATATAGAGCTGTTGCATCGACTCGCTATCTAACATCACGCCCGTCCATTGACCGAATGTTTCTGAGTCTTCTCGAAGATCCACCACCACGTCAAAAATTTTGCCCGAGGTCACGGTGACAAGTTTTCCTTGCGGATGACGGTACTGGAAATGAAGACCGCGAAGGGTACCGTATTGAGAAACCGAGAAATTGTCTTGCACAAAGCGCACGCCCAACCACTCTTCGTAGCGATCCTCACGACAAAGTTCGACAAATAACCCGCGATCATCTCGCCAAACATCAGGCGTTAAAATTTTGACGCCTTGAAGTTTTGTCTCTTCAATCTTCACGTTTCACTCCATATTGGCTATCAATCCATTGACGGTATTGACCGGTCAAAATATGTTCCACCCATTGTACATTTTCCAAGTACCAATCAACCGTTGCTTCAAGTCCCGCTTGAAGGCTCACGCAAGTGCTAAAGCCTAAACGCTCATGGGCTTTGTTCGTATCCATCGCATACCGCCAATCGTGCCCCGGGCGGTCGGCAACGAATTCGATTTGATCGCGATAGTGACCTTCGGCTTTCGGGCGCTTTTGATCCAAAATCGCACAAAGCGTTTCAACGATTTCAATGTTAGTTGTTTCAACGCCGCTGCCGATATTAAAAGTTTCTCCAGCTTGGGCTTTTTCAATAACCGCTAAAAGCGCACGGCAGTGATCGCTCACGTGCATCCAATCTCGACGGTTTTTACCCGTTCCGTAAATGGGTAGCGTGTCACCGGCAAGTGCTCTTTGAATCATCAAAGGAATTAACTTTTCGGGAAACTGTCTCGGCCCATAATTATTGGAAGGATGAACAATCACGACGGGCAAACCATAGGTTTTCCCGTAAGCACGCACGAACATATCGGCTGCCGCTTTGCTCGCCGAATACGGACTATTGGGACGATAGGGACTCATTTCCGTAAAGGGTGCCTCATCGTCGGTTAAATCACCGAAGACTTCATCGGTCGAAATATGGATATGACGATATGCTCTTTGAGAAGCTTGATCCAACGTCTTCCAATATTGAAGCGAAGCTTGCAGTAAATGCTGCGAGGCCACCACATTGTCTTCAATGAAAGCGCTGGGATCCTTAATGGAACGATCCACGTGGGTTTGGGCAGCAAAGTGAAGGATGCTATTGACTTGATAAGTTTGAAGCAGCGCTAAAACATTAGCCGTATCGGCCACATCACCTTCGATAAACGTAAAGCGATCGCTTTGGCGGGCATCGATAAGGTTTTCTAAATTCCCGCAATAGTTGAGCTTATCAAGAGCCACAATGCGATAACCCTTTTCAAGGGCTGCATCAACAAAGTTTGAGCCGATAAAGCCGGCCGCTCCTGTCACCAATAAAGTCTTAAACATGGACAAATCTCAAGGCATTTGATTAGAAACAATCCGTTTGAAGAGTTTGTCTCTTTTCGTGCCAAAAATTAATTACTTTCAAAATGAAATTGTATTAGACTGAATTTGTAAATGTGAGCAAAAACGGTCGGTGGATGTGTAAAACATGCACGGACGGTTTTTTGTGCACACTGTTTTTCTTTTTAGGGGATATATTCATGGCTGACAAAAAGACCATCGGCATCATCAGTGGTTTAAATCCGCGCGCTGCACTTGAAGTGAAGACGCAACTTTTGGCTCAAAGCGATGATGATATTTGCATCATCATGAGCGAAGACACCTTTAAGATCGATCCCGATCCTGAATTAGCGATGAGCGATCGCAAGATCTTCATCTTTAACGAAGCTGAACTTTTAGCTGAAATGGGTGCTGACATCGTGGCTGTCCCCGACTTTAAGTGCGGCCGTTTCATCCATGAAGTTCAACGTGAAATGCAAACGCCTATCCTTGACATGAAGGCCGCTTTGATGGCTCAAATGCAAGAAAAGGCTCCGGTCATGGGTGTGTTGGATACCACCAACGCCGCCTCCTGCATGTCGGGTGAATGCGAACTCGGCCAAAAGATGAAGATGATCTTCGCCACCGAAGAGGAAGAAGCAGCATTAAACGTTGCTCGTGAACAAATCCGTTCGGGCGACATGGTCACCCCCATGGCAACGCTTGAAGCCGTCTGTAAGCGCATGGTTGAAGCCGGCGCCGAAGTGATTGTTCCCAATTGCACGCAATTTGCCTTGTTGCAAAAAGAATTGGCTGCAAAGGGCTTCCCCGTCATGGACGTCTTTGCCGCTTTTGCTGCCGCCGCTTTGGTTTATCCCACAACAAAGTTACCGAAACCCTTTAAGTTGGGCTTGATCGGCGGTTTAGGACCGGCCGCGACCGTTGACCTCTACGACAAAATCGTGAAGGCAACGCCCGCTAAGAACGACCAAGAACACTTTAAGGTCGTGATTGAACAAAATCCGCAAATCGATGACCGTACGGCTTGCTTGTTAGAAGGTGGCGCTGATCCGACATTGGCCATGTATAACTGTGCCAAGCGTTTGCAAAAAGACGGCTGCGACATCGCCATCATTCCATGCAACACGGCTCACGCATTCTTGCCGCGCTTGTTGCGTCACTTGGATATGCCTTTTATCGATATGCAACAAACGATGTTGGACGAAATCCAAGCCAAGTTCGGTGATAAGGCTCGCGTGGGCTTAATGGCCACGAGTGGCACGATCCGCACGGGCATCTATGGCAAGAAGGCCGACAAGATGAACATGGCCATGTTTGTGCCCGATGCCCAACATCAAGAGCGCGTCATGGCCGCTATTTATGGTCCCAAGGGCGCCAAGGCCGGCTTCACCACGGGTGAATGCTACGACGACCTCTATAGCGCAGCTGAATATTTGGTGAAGGAACACGACTGCAACGTCTTGATCTTGGGTTGCACGGAATTGCCCTTGATCTTCCACGAACAAGACGATTTTGAAGTCGCCGGCAAAAAGGTTGCGATTGTCGACCCGACTGCTACCTTGGCTCGTAAGTGCGTTGCCATTGCCGAAGCCACGATTAAAGAACGCGGCGTTCGCTAATAGGTTCTGAAAAAGGCGCTCAGTATTTTGAGCGCCTTTTTTTCTAATGAAAACAAGTTACTAACGGAAAAATATCATGAAAGAATACGCTCAATGCGCCCCCAAGAAAGTGGCCTTTATCGGCTTAGGCACCATGGGTTTTCCGATGGCAGGCCACTTGGCTCGCGCCGGTCACGATGTCACGGTTTATAACCGTACGCACGAAAAGGCTTTGAAGTGGAAAGAAACGTACACGGGACACGTCGCCACGACGCCCAAAGAAGCCGCTCAAGATTGTGACTTCGTCTTTACCTGCGTTGGCAACGACGATGACCTTAGAAGTGTTGTTTTGGGTGAAAACGGTATTTTTGCCGGTATGAAAGCCGATGCCGTTTTAGTTGACTGCACGACCGATAGCGCCAACGTTGCACGAGAATTGTCCGAAAAAGCCAAAGCCTTGGGTCTTCACTTTATGGATGCGCCGGTCTCGGGCGGCGAAGCCGGTGCCGTTAACGGCGTTCTCACCGTGATGTGCGGTGCAGATCAAGACGTTTTTGATCGCTCTCGCGATGTCGTCATGGCATTTGCTCAAGCTGTGACTCGCATTGGTGATGTGGGTGCCGGGCAATTAGCGAAGATGTGCAACCAAATCTGCATTGCCGGTATCGTACAGGCCTTGTCTGAATCCATCGCCTTTGGTCAGAACGCAGGGCTCGATATGAAGCTCGTATTGGACGTGATTGGCAAGGGCGCTGCACAAAGTTGGCAAATGGACAATCGTGGTACGACCATGATCGATCGTCAGTTTGACTTTGGTTTTGCCATTGACTGGATGCGCAAGGACTTAGGGCTTTGCTTGAGCGAAGCAAAATTAAACGGCTCGAGCCTTCCGTTGGTTGCCCTTGTTGACCAGTTCTATGGGGACTTGCAAGCTAACGGTAAAGGCCGTCAAGACACGTCTAGCCTCATTGAACGCTTGCCCCGCAAACGTTAATTAACCCAAATCTACGCAAAACGCCTGAAATTACCCGTTTCAGGCGTTTTCTTTTTTGAAAATTTCTCTTGTGATATCAAGCCATTTTCCTATTTTTGTTTTAAAATTCCTCGCTTAATAACGATTCTCATTTAGAGCAAAAGTTTTGCTCATTGACTCTCTATGTCTCAAACATTAAACGACCTTCCTATCGGACAGTCCGCCGTGATTACCCACGTGGGGGCTTCGGGTGCTCTTCGTCAGCACTTCCTTGACATGGGCCTTATTCCCAATGCCGAAGTCAAAATGATTAAGCGAGCCCCGTTAGGCGATCCGATTGAAGTTCGTATTCGCAGTTATGACTTAACGTTGCGTGCGGCTGAAGCGCAAGAAATCGGTATTCGTTTGTTAGAAACAGAAAGTGCAGCTCGCGTGCCTTCCGTTCCCAAAGAAGCGCTTGAGCACCCCGGGTACGGTGAAGGTGGCAAATACCACACGCAACCCGATCACCCGCCGTTGCCCGAAGGCACAACGATGCGCATTGCTTTGGTGGGCAATCAAAACTGCGGGAAAACAACCCTTTTTAATCGTTTAACGGGCTCCAACCAACACGTGGGAAACTTCCCCGGTGTTACGGTGGATCGCAAAGACGGTGCCATCATCGGTCACCCCAATACGCGCGTAACGGACTTGCCCGGCATTTACTCCCTCTCGCCCTATTCGGCTGAAGAAGTAGTGACGCGAGAATTCATCTTAGAAGAAGACCCTCACGTCATCATCAACATTGTGGACGCGACCAATATTGAGCGAAACCTGTATCTCACGATGCAATTGCTTGAATTGGGTAAGCCCATGATTTTGGCGCTCAACATGATGGACGAAGTGAGAAACAACGGGGGCACCATCCGCATTAACGAAATGGAAGCCTTGTTGGGCATTCCGGTGGTGCCGATTTCTGCCTCTCGCAATGAAGGCATTGCCGAACTTGTTGACCACACGTTGCACATCGCTCACTATCAAGAGCACCCCGTTGAGCAAGATTTCTGTCGCTCTAAAGACAACAAAGGCGCCGTTCACCGTTGCATTCACTCCATCGCTCACACGATCGAAGACCATGCCATTGAAACGCAATTACCGTGGCGCTTTGCGGCAAGCAAAATTGCCGAGGGTGACGAACTTATCCTTCAAAAACTCAATTTGGATGAAAACGAAAAGCGCACCATCAACCATTTGATCAAACAAATGGAAGCCGAACGAGGATTGGATCGCTGTGCTGCCATTGCCGACATGCGCTTTTTATTCATTGATCGCGTCTGCGATGCAACCGTTGTGCGTCCGCGCGTGAGTCGCGAACACATCCGCAGTCTTGTCATTGACCAAATATTGACCGGAAAATACACCGCCATCCCCGCTTTCTTAGGGATCATGATGCTCATTTTCTGGTTGACGTTTGACGTTGTCGGAGCGTTACTCACCGATTGGTTGGATTGGGGCATTACGGCCATTACCGATCAAGTCGATGCCTTCTTAACGTCTGCTCAAGTCAATAGTGCCGTTCACTCGCTCTTAATTGACGGGGTCTTCAATGGCGTGGGAAGCGTTTTAAGTTTCTTACCCACGATTGTTGTCCTATTCTTCTTCCTCTCACTTTTGGAAGACAGTGGCTACATGGCACGCATCGCGTTTGTGATGGATACGCTTTTGCGCAAGATCGGACTTTCGGGTCGAAGCATTGTTCCCCTTCTGATCGGTTTCGGTTGTACGGTTCCGGGCGTGATGGCCAGTCGCACCTTACCCTCTGAGCGCGACCGCAAACTCACCATTTTGCTCACCCCCTTTATGAGTTGCTCGGCCAAACTCCCCATCTATGCGTTCTTCACTGCAGCGTTTTTCCCGGAAGACGGCGCCGTTGTGATGATCACGCTCTATCTCTTGGGGATTGTGATGGCCATTGTCACGGGTCTTGTTTTACGTCAATCCCTTTTTAAGGGCGAAGCCGTTCCCTTTGTGATGGAATTGCCCAACTACCGTTTACCTGGCTTTAAAAACGTGACGCTTTTGTTGTGGGAAAAAGCCAAAGACTTCTTGCAACGCGCCTTTACCGTAATTTTTGTGGCAACGGTTGTCATTTGGTTCTTGCAAAACTATGACTTGCAAATGAACCCCATTGCGGACTCTCACCAAAGTATGCTCGCGATGTTAGCCGGTTGGATGGCCCCGATCTTTAGTCCTTTGGGCTTTGGTGATTGGAAGGTCACGACCGCCTTAATCAGTGGCTTTATGGCCAAAGAAAGCGTTGTGAGTACGTTGACCGTGTTGTTTGGTTCTACCGAAGCGCTGACCACGTGGCTTACCTCTTTGTCAGCCTTTACGCTTTTGGTTTTCTGCTTGCTCTATACGCCTTGCGTGGCCGCCGTTGCCACGATTAAGCGAGAGCTTAACGGCACGTGGGCCTTGATTGTGGTGCTTGCTCAATGCGGCATCGCTTGGGCCGTGGCGTTCATTGTTCGAATGATTGGCCTTGTTTTAGGATTTTAATATCGTGAATCTCATCAGTTGGCTTTTGTTGATTGGCGTGGGCGTTGCTGTTATCGCCTGCGTTTACTACATGTTTAAAACCCCCGGTTGCGGATGCAGTCAGGGTGGTTGCAAGAAGTGCGAATCAAAAAGCAGTTGTTGCGCCTCCCAAAAAACTGACAAGTAAGGCAAAAATTATTGTTTTTCCTTGACTTTTCGGTGTCTTAAACGACGAAAAAATCGAAATCCGAGTAAAATGGATATTTTCCATTCCTTGAAATAAAGAAGATAAGTATGTCTACGACGGAAAATAAAGAGAATAGTGCACAAGTTACGAACTTCATTCGTAACATCATCGATAGCGACTTAGAAACGCATGCGAACGAACCTCGCTTGTGGTGCGGTCATCCTGCCCCCTACAGTGAACAGGCCACGGGTGTTGCCGACCCTGCTCGCATCCGCACCCGTTTTCCGCCGGAACCGAACGGTTACTTGCACGTGGGTCACGCCAAGAGCATTTGCTTGAATTTTGGTTTGGCTCGCGCCTATGGTGGTTACTGCCACATGCGCTTTGACGATACGAACCCTGTTAAGGAAGACCAAGAATACGTTGATTCCATCAAGGAATCCGTGCGTTGGTTGGGCTTTGACTGGGAACACGGTGAAGAAAAGAACCTTTACTTTGCCAGTAACTACTTTGAATGGATGTACGAATTCGCTGAACACTTGGTGAAGACGGGCTATGCCTATGTCGATGAACAAAGTGCTGACGAAATGCATGCCAATCGCGGTACATTGACGGAACCGGGCAAAAACAGCCCCTACCGTGATCGCTCCCCTGAAGAAAACTTGCGTCTTTTCCACGAAATGCGTGACGGTAAGCACGCCGAAGGCTCCATGGTGTTACGTGCCAAGATTGATATGGCTAGCCCCAACATCAACTTGCGTGACCCGGCCATCTACCGTATCCGTTTCGCAGAACACCACAATACGGGCAACAAGTGGTGCGTTTATCCGATGTACACCTTCGCTCACCCGATCGAAGATAGCTTGGAAAACATCACGCACTCCATCTGTACGCTCGAGTTTGAAGACCAACGCGCCTTCTACGATTGGACCCTTGAACGCATCATCCCCGTGTTGCGCGCTCCGCAATACGCCGAAGCCAAGGAACTCTTGCTCGCGATGAGTAAGGGCGAAAGCGACTTGGCCTTGCCCTTCATGCGTGCTGCTTACCAAAACCGCAACAAGTTGGGTCAAAGCGCTCCTGAAAAGGCCATGGAAGAAGTCTTTGAAGCTTGGGACTCTGACTTGGGCCCTGAAAAGTTTGAAGGCACGCGCGCCAGCGCCTTCTGGGCTTTGATGACGGTTAACACTGAACACTTTACGCCGCTTTTGCAAGCTGCTTTAACGGTTGTTCGCCCGAACTTCTTCTTGTTGTCTCACCAATATGAATTTAACCGCTTGAACTTGTCCCACGTGGTCGTTAGTAAGCGTAAGTTGATCCAATTGGTCCAAGAAAAGTTGGTTGACGGCTGGGACGATCCCCGTATGCCGACGATCTTCGGTTTGCGCCGTCGCGGTTACACCCCGGAATCCATCCACCTCTTCGCTGAACGTTGCGGTGTCTCCCGTGTGGCTGGCGGTTTGATTGATTACTCTGTTTTGGAAGCTTGCTTGCGTGAAGACTTGGAAGGCCGTGCCTTGCGCCGTATCGGTGTTGTACGTCCCTTAAAGCTCATCATCGACAACTACGATGAAGCCGCTTCTGAAACGCTCACGGCTCCGAACCATCCGCAAAAGCCTGAATGGGGTACGCGTGAAATCACGTTCTCTAAGGAACTTTGGATTGATGAAAGCGACTTCGCTGAAGTGCCGCCCAAGGGCTATCGTCGTTTGACGATCCCGGCCGACGGTTCTGAAGCCAAACCGGTTCGCTTGCGTTACGCCTACGTTGTCGTCCCGACCTCCATTGAAAAGGACGAAAATGGTAAGGTGATCGCAGTTCACTGCCGCTACTTGCCCGATACGAAGAGTGGTACGGCAGGTTCCGAAGCCGTGAAGACGAAGGCTGCTATTCACTGGGTTGACGCTAAGAGCGCCGTTGCTTGCGAATTCCGTCTCTATGGTCGTTTGTTTGCAGTGCCGCAACCCGATGCTGTTGACGCTGACTACCGCACGCTTTTGAATCCTGAAAGTAAGGAAGTTGTGACGGGTTACATTGAACCGGCAATGGCTCAAGCCAAGCCTGATGAAAAGTTCCAATTGGAACGCACGGGTTACTTCGTTGCTGACCGCGTTGATCACAAGCCTGAAGCACCGGTCTTTAACCTCGCTGTCGGTTTGAAGGATACGCAAGGTAAGAAGTAAAGTTCACTAGCTTGAACGATTGATAAAAGGGACGAGTTTTCGGATTCGTCCCTTTTGTTTTGTCTTAAATCCTATTCCAACGAATCACTGATTCTCTCTGCCCAATCGTAAAGAGCACCGAATAAGTTTTCCGTTTCTTCATCGACTTCTTCACCCAAACTTTCCGCAAGCTTTTCAATCTCTTGGGCAAAGTCATCTAATGTGCGCGCAACACCCACGCCATGGATTAAACGCTCAACACGCAACTCTTGCCAACGGGCTTGCTCTTCTTCGTTCAAAGTTTCCGGCCAATTGCGAGCACGGAATCTAAAGAGTAATTCTTCAAAACGTGCATCATCAAAGTGAATGCGACCGGCCTCAACCAACTGCGCTAAACCTTGAGGCGTTTGGCGATGGACAAATTCCATTTGCGAGCGGTCATTGTTACTGGTAAAGCCCCCAGCGTAAAGACCGGAGTCCACATCCACGGGTTCATCGCTCCCCGCTTCTCGCTCTAACACTTCAGACCATAAGCCACTGATTTCATCAATGTGCTCGACTAAGAAAGCGGCGTTTCCATGGGCCTTATTCTTATCAAGATTAAATAAGGCCGCACGGTTGTCAGTTAAAACACCCAAATGCTCCACCAAGAAGGGCGCTTGATTAATCTTGCAAGAGAAAATCGGTAAACGCGTTTGACCTTCGGGCAAGTCACTTTGACGAACAAACAAGCGAGCCTTCACCTCTTGGGCCGTTAAACGTAAAAGTTCACGAGGATCTTCCATCAAGTCCCACATCAAAATGGCGTTCGGATTCTTGGGATCTTGACCGATCGGCAATACAAGGCGCATATAGCCATGCTCTCGCCCATGAATGGACGAAACCCATAAGAGCACCTTACGGCTATTGACCATGTCCTTGAGCTTATTTTTAGCGCGATAAGCTAAAGCGTATTGCCAGAGTTTGGGCTGCTTTTCTCGAATAAGGCGTGCCACATCAATCGTGGCTTGTACGTCGCTTAAAGCATCGTGCGCATGCTCGTGCGTAAGACCATTGGCTACCGTTAAATGTTCAAGTCTAAAGGTTGGGCGCTTGCCACCATCGGGCGTGTCCACCTCAGGCCAATTGATGCCTTCAGGACGCAAAGCCCAGGTCGCGACAACCAAGGGGAAAAGGTCAAAGCGGGAACACCCGTCTTTCCACTCACGGGCGTACGGATCGTACAAATTGCGCCAGAACATGTGGCGCGAGACTTCATCGTCAAAACCCATGTTGTTGTAGCCGACACTGATCGTATCGGGCTCACTCATTTCTTTGAGAATGCGTTTTGAGAATTCCGCTTCCACCATCCCCTTTTCTTCACACTCTTGGGGCAAGATGTGTGTGATCATGATGCTCTCAGGCGCTGGTAACGCATCCATTGCGGGCTTGCAGTACCAACACATGGACTCGCCTATGTTGCTGAGATTTTCATCGGTGCGGATCGCAGCAAACTGTGCCGGGCGATCCTTACTGGGGCTCAAACCAAAAGTTTCATAATCGTGCCAAAGAAATGTCGTAGCCATGGTGATTCTTTCCAAAAAAGTATGGCTTGATTATAACGATTAAGACTTAAAAACTATGTTTCTTTTATCGATGAAAAAAGGCCCCAAGCAAAAACTCAGAGCCTTCTCGTTTGTGATTTTTCAGTCAACGCCTGAAAAACCGTTCCCGATCTTACAAGAAGATGTTGGAAGCCACGACGTTGACGATCATACCGATCACCATCACAGGAATCGTACGACGGATCAATTCAATCGGGGTCAAACCGGAGATACCGGAAACAGCGATGATCACGCCGGAAATCGGACTCATCGGACGAGCTAAGCTAGCGGCCAATTGAACCGGGATCACCAAAGCCATGGTGTTGTAACCGACGCTGGCAGCGGCTTCAGGCAATAAGGGGGAGAAAGCAAAGAAAGCCGAGTTACCCGAACCCGTCACAATCGTTGCCACAACCATAATGCCCATCATCACGAAAAGCATGAAGAAAAGACCCAAGCCTTGTTGAGAGGCAGCCATTTGAATAAGCGTAGAAATACCGCCCACCTTCGTTAAGCCTAAAGCAAACAATTCAGCGCAAACGACCAAGGTCACCGTGGAGGTGAAGACCTTACCCATGCCTTCAAAGACCGATTGCGTATCGGCACAGCATTGCTTGAAGGTACGACGAGTAATGAGGTCAACCACAAAAGCAATCAAGATGGACACAAAAATGGCGGTCACCAAACTTAGCTTAATGCCGGCATAGACCATCGGAGAGAAGACGATCAAGAGGAACAACGGAAGAACCGGCAAAATCGCATAGTGAGCGGGGCCGGCGTCAGCAAAAGCATCTTCAGCATTGGAGCTTACGCCTTCGGCCTTGTCTTCAATGCCCTTGGCGGCTTCACGGCGGTCAAACCAATTTTGAATCATACCGTGGCCGACAGCCACAGCAATCATGATGCAGATAGCCACCGGAATTTGGCCCGTTACGAAATAGGTCACCACGTCCGTGCCCAACAAGTCTGCTGCACGCATAGAGTTAGAAGAACTCGGCCCCAAATCAAGGCAGCAAGTCGAAGCAATCACGGCGGCAGCAGCTGCACGACGAACGCCCAAAGAGACCAACAAGGGATAGATGGAAGCCATCAACAAAAGGCCCAAACCCACGGCAGAGTTAATAAACAAAGCCATGCATTGGCCGACAAAATACGTCAAACCCAACAAGATGTAAGGAGAGCGAATGGCAGAGAGCGGGCGAATGCAGAGTTTGACCAAAGACTTGGAAGCACCGATTTTGTTCATGTAGAACGAGAAACCGGCAATGGCCATAATGTTAAGACCCAAGCCACCCAAACGACTCTTCATGATGTTGGTGAACGCTTGAACCAGGTCAAAGCCCCAGAAATTGGTTGAAGTCTTAGCAGAAACCGGATCCGTGCCCATCGCCCATGCGATGCACAACAAAATCAAGCCCAAGAACATCAGAATAAAGGGCGGGTAGTAATTTTTAATCACAAAGTACGCAATCAGCGCAACGGCCAATAGCGTAATAATGACGCCAAACATGATGGAACTCCTAGAAACAAAAGAGAATTACGAGAAAGTTTTCTTTTGATTCTACTGCGACTAATCAGACTTCTGTATTGCGAAAAACACGCAGAGCAAGTAAAACACCTGACAAAAGCATCAACATACCGATGACTAAACTGACGGTCGGCCACTGTCCTCGCCAAAGAAGGGCGTAAAGAACAGAAAAGATCGTTTCAAAGACGATTAATTGTCCGCCTAAAGCGGGTGGCAAGCGTTGACTCATGCCGTTCCACAAAACGGCACCCAGCCAAGAGCAACAGACACCTGCCACAATCATCATCAAAACGAAAAAGACAGGATCGGGTCCCAAGAGCTGTTCCTGCGGCATAAAGTAAAAACTCGCGATAAAAAAGCCGAGTGTTGAGACGGGAAAAACAGAAAGCCCTTGAGCCGTTGCCCACACTTTGGGGCTTTTCCCCTTGTTATCCAATAACCATCGGGCATTTCGAATAGGAAACCATGTCCAAAGCAAAAGCGAAGCAACGCCCGCAGCAATCCCTAAACCAAACTCCAAGGGCGAGCCTTGTTGGACTTCGGTGATGTATTCAAATTCGCTCCAATTGGCAACAAACATCCCGACAATGATAAGGCCCAAAGGCATTGCCAAACGCGACCAGGGCACCTTTTGCTCACTCTTAGCCGAGTAATTCGCAACAATGGCAACCAACACAGGAATCCAACACATGAGCATCCCGCAAATGGGAGCACCGGACAGTTTGACACTGATAACAAGACAGAAGTAGTAGACGAGTGAGCCGAAAAAGGCAAGGCGCAAAGCAACCCACCAATCTGATCGTGTGAGTTTCTTTAGTTCTTTGATTTGAATGGGCAGAATCATCAGGCACGTCAAGCCATACATGGCAAAACGCGCCGATGCGATGATAACCGGATGATAGTCAGGCAATACCAATGGGAAGATATAGATCAATCCCCAAATGGCACACGCCAAAACACCCAAAGCAAAGCCCAAAAGCATACAAAGTTCAATAAAAAATTGGAGACTGCAACATTATGCGCTTTTGGGCCTTTGTGCAAGAGTTACGCTTCAGTGTCTTTAAAAATACGCAAAGCGACCAAAACACCCGTAATGAGCATCACCATGCCAACCACCATCGTCATGGTGGGCCATTCGCCCCTAAAGAGCATGGCATAGATTACGGAAAAGATGGTTTCAAAGACAATTAACTGTCCTGCTAAAGCCGTAGGCAAGCGCTGACTCATTTCATTCCAAGCGGCCGCCGCCATCCAACAGCAACAAATCCCCGCTACCAACATACAGATGATGAAAGTCGTGGAGGTCGGCCCTAAGGGACCAAAGTTTTCAGGCAAATAAAACTGTGTCACCACAAAGTAGCTGATCACCGTAAAAGGCAAAATGACCAACCCTTGTGCCGTTGCCCAAACGTTGGGCTTTTTGTCTTTATTGTCTAACAACCAACGGGCGTTTCGAATCGGATACCACGTCCAAAGAAGCATAGAAGTCGCGCCCGCAGCCACGCCCAACCAGAAGTTACCGGCCGTGGAATGCTGTTGATTGACGACGTATTCAAACTCCGTCCAATTGGCAATCACAATCCCAACCAAAATAAAGACAAGCGGAATGGCAATCTTTTTCCATGCCACGCCCTTACCCACTCGAAGAGCTTGGTAATTGGCAACAAGCGCCACCAACACAGGAATCCAACACATGAGCATGCCACTCACTGGGGCCCCAGCTAAGTTGACACTCACCACGAGGCAACAGTAGTAAACGATGGAACCGAAAAAGGACAGGCTAAACGCTAAAACCCAATCCTTGGGCGATAATCGCTTTAATTCTTTCCACTGCAAAGGCACGAGAAATAAGCACGCAAATCCATAGATGGAATATCGGGCAGCAGAAATCAACAAAGGGCTGTAGTCAGGCAAAAATAAAGGGATGACATAAATCAATCCCCAGATGGCACACGCAGCGATGCCAAAGAAAAGACCGGCGAGCATGGTAGGGAGACTCTCGAGGGTTAGGGGTTAAAGAAAAGGTTCTTTTTTTTTAATATCCCCTTACTCTAGGCGTCTATCTGACAGATTGCAAGCAAAAATTAAGCCCCGGGCAATTTCTTGCGTCGAGGCTTAATTGAGGATCAGACGATTTAATCGTTATTGCGGATTATTTTCGTCTTTCTTTTCTTCAGAAGCAGGTGCTTGAACCTCTTCCTTCGTTTCCGTCACAGCGGGTTCAGCAGGTGCTTCTTTGACTTCTTCAACCTTGGCATCCGTGTGCAAAGGTTCCGTCGTCTTAGCAGAAGACCCTTCCTTGGGCGGACGCACTTCACGACCTTCCATGATGTCGTTGATTTGATCGAAGTCGATCGTTTCCCACTTCATCAAGCATTCAACCATCAATTCGATGCGATCGCGATTTTCTTCCAAAATGCGCTTGGCGCGGGCGTATTCTTCTTCCAAGATACGACGCACTTCAGCATCGATTTGTTGTTGCGTGGCTTCGCTCACGTGCGTTGTACGCGTCACCGAGCGACCCAAGAACACTTCGCCTTCGTTTTCGGCATAAACCATCACACCCATGGCATCGGTCATACCGTAACGAGCCACCATGTCACGAGCCAATTGCGTAGCGCGTTCAAAGTCGTTGCTTGCGCCCGTGGTCTTTTGATTCAAGAACACTTCTTCAGCAGCACGACCGGCAAACAAGATGGCCAAACGAGACTTCATGTAAACGTCGTCGTAATTGAAGCGATCCTTTTCAGGCAACTGCATCGTAACACCCAATGCACGACCGCGAGGCACAATCGTTACCTTGTGAACAGGATCGCTCTTCGGTAACAACCAAGCCACCACAGCGTGACCGGATTCGTGATAAGCCGTCGTCTTCTTTTCGTCTTCGCTCATCACCATGCTACGGCGTTCGGCACCCATCAAGATCTTGTCCTTGGCGCGCTCAAAGTCCACCATTTCCACCAACTTCGCATCACGGCGAGCGGCAAAAAGAGCAGCTTCGTTAACAAGGTTAGCCAAGTCAGCACCGCTCATACCGGGCGTACCACGAGCAATCACAGCGGGATTGACGTCACGGCCCACCGGCACCTTACGGATATGAACGTTCAAAATTTGTTCACGACCGCGCACGTCAGGCAAGGGCACCACAACTTGGCGGTCAAAACGACCCGGACGCAACAAAGCAGGGTCCAAGACGTCCGGGCGGTTCGTTGCGGCAATCACGATCACGTTCGTGCCGGTTTCAAAACCGTCCATTTCCACCAACATTTGGTTCAACGTTTGTTCGCGTTCGTCGTTACCGCCACCTAAACCGGCACCACGTTGACGACCCACGGCATCAATTTCGTCAATGAAGATGATGCAGGGCGAATTCTTCTTGGCGTTTTCGAACATGTCGCGAACACGAGCAGCACCCACACCCACGAACATTTCAACGAAGTCAGAACCGGAAATCGAGAAGAACGGCACTTGGGCTTCACCGGCAATGGCCTTAGCCAAAAGCGTCTTACCCGTACCAGGGCTACCCACTAACAAGATACCGCGCGGAATACGACCGCCCAAGCGTTGGAACTTGGAAGGATCGCGCAAGAAGTCCACCACTTCTTGAACGTCTTGCTTTGCTTCATCACAGCCTGCAACATCCTTAAAGGTCACCTTGTTGTTGGACTTATCCAACATGCGGGCCTTACTCTTACCGAAACTAAAGGCACCGCCCTTGCCGCCACCTTGCATTTGGCGCATGAAGAAAATCCACACACCGATTAAGAGCAACATCGGGAACCAAGAGATCAAAATCGTCATCAACAAGGACGGTTCTTCTTCAGGCGTACCGTAGACTTGAACGCCGGACTTACGAAGGTCTTCCACCATCCAAAGGTCGCCCGGGCTCGTAATGACAAACTTTTGACCTTGCGTGGGCGTTACCGTGATTTCGCGTCCCTTAATGTCAACGCGAGCCACTTTACCGGCCTTAGCATCTTCCATGAATTGGGTATAGCTCGTCGTTGAAGCCGGAGCCGTTTGCTCCGGTTCAAATTGGCGAAACAGTGTAAAAAACACAATCGCCACAACAACCCATAAACCGACTTTGTTGAGTAAATTCTTATTCAATTGAAGGCTCCTTCGCCTTGTATAACCAAAGAAACACTATTTGCGCTATTTATCCGACCAAAAAACCTTGATCGCAGTTTTCTAAGAATACCGAGAAATCTGTCAAATAGTCCGCATTGATACGCTTTCTAACAATATATGAGGACAAAATGTGACTTTTTCAAGGGTGTGAATTAACGCTTTTTGATGCCCTTAGCCACCATGTACACTTCGGCCGATGAGTCGCGACTGGCTTCGGGTTTGCGCGTCAACACCGTCTTAAAATGTTTCTTAAGCGTCTCCACGTATTGGGAAAAGCCACTGCCTTGGAAAACCTTCGTCACAAAAACACCGTTATCGGTGAGGTTTTGCAAACAAAATTCCAAACCCAATTCATTGAGTAATAAACAACGGGCGGCGTCTGCTGCAGGAATACCGGACAAGTTCGGAGCCATGTCAGACAAAACCAAATCGACTTGCTTATCACCCACGAGGGCATTTAATTGGTCAGCCACTTCTTGCTCGCGGAAGTCACCTTGCAAGAACGTCACGCCATCGATCGGATCCATGGGCAAAATGTCCATGGCAATGATGGTGCCGTTGATGTCACCGTTTTTGTCCATCAACTTTTCACGAATGACCTGCGTCCAGCTGCCCGGTGCCGCACCCAAATCCACCACGGTCATCCCCGGGCGAATGAGCTTTTCTTTGTCATTGAGTTCAATGAGTTTATAAACAGAACGTGCACGATAACCCTCGGCACGGGAGCGCTTTACAAAGGGATCGTTAATATGGCGTTCAATCCAAGCACGATTAGAACGCAGTTTTTTTGTTGCTACTGGCATGATTTTTCAATACAATTAGTCGTTTTCAATTTTCGATAACCGATTATATTCGATTTTTTACTATGGCAGAACTTTTGCTTGATCGAGACACGCGTCTCGAATTGCGCTCTCAAGCGCACCACCTCGAACCTGTCGTGCTCTTAGGTGCCAACGGCTTAACGGATGCCGTCATCAAAGAGGTCGACCGTGCTTTAACCGCTCACGAATTAATTAAGATTCGTGTTCCAAGCGATGATCGCGAAGAACGTGAAGCAATTTTTGAAGAGCTCGTTGAAAAGCTCTCCGCCGCTCGTGTTCAAGTGATCGGCAAGTTGCTCGTTCTTTGGCGTCCGAGCCCCGAAAAGCGTAAGGCTGAAGCCGAACGCGCCAAGCGTCGTCAAATGGCTGAAAGCCAACGTCGCACTCGTGGTGGTCCGACGGCCGCTCGTAAGACCCGCGCTCGTGCTCCGGGTCGTCAAACGAAGAAGTCCTTCGGCAACGCCTAAGCGAGAAAAGCAGTTCGACAATGGAACTGCTTTTTTCTTATCTGCGCTTAGGGCCCATGCAATCTAAACATGGGCTTTTGCATTTTGGAAGCGTTAAATATACTGAACGCTCAAAATGTCATACATACGGTCGCCGCTCGGAGCGTGCACCGTGGCTTCATCGCCTTCGTACTTACCAATCAAAGCACGAGCGATGGGACTGGAGATCGACACCAAATTACGCTTGATGTCGCCTTCATCGTCACCCACGATTTGATAGGTCACAACGTTGCCCGTGTCTTGGTCTTCGAGTTCAACCGTTGCCCCAAAAACGATACGACCACCGGCATCCAATTCCTTCGGATCGATGATTTGCAAAGAGGCAAGCTTGCCTTCCAACTCTGCAATACGACCTTCAATATGACCTTGAAGATCCTTGGCGGCATCATATTCTGCGTTTTCAGACAAGTCACCCTTTTCACGGGCTTCCTTAATTGCTTGAACAACTGCAGGACGTTCGACACTCTTGAGGCGCTTTAATTCGGCTTTAAGCAACTCAGCACCACGGACTGTAATAGGAATTGCCATAATAATTTTCAGAATAAAATCAAAACATTAAAGAAGCCCGAGTAGTTTTTAACTCAGGCATCTGACCGACGGTTTATTTTACCGTTTTAGAAACAATTTTTGAGTATGAAATTGTTAATGAACATCACACTCAGATAACAAAAGACCCCACCTTTTGCAGATGAAACAGAGCTGTGTGGGGTACGCTTGTGTCGGATTATACCGACTGTTCTTTTAAGTTAGTAGTTTTCAGGGGCCAAACGGCGTTCCACCAACTCAATCAAAATATGGATGCACTTAATGTGCAACTCTTGCACACGATCGGCCCATTTGCCGGCAGGCGTCACGATGGCAATATCAGCTTCAGTGGCTAAAGGACTGCCTTCACGCCCCGTTAATCCGACAACAATCATGCCCTTGTCATGCGCAGCTTTAACCGCTTGCATCACGTTGGCGCTCGTGCCCGACGTCGTAATGGCTAAAAGCACATCCCCTTTTTGGCCCACCGCACTTACGTAGCGAGAAAAAACATCGTTATAGCCGTAGTCATTACCGACGCAGCTCATGTGACTGGCGTCGGCAATCGCAATCGCAGCAAAACCCGGACGATTTTGACGGTAGCGTCCCGTCATCTCTTCGGCAAAGTGCATGGCGTCACACAAAGAGCCACCGTTGCCGCAAGATAAAATCTTATGACCGTTGGCGATGGCATCGGCCATTGCTTGGCCTGCGGCGTCAAGTTTCTCAAGTGTTGCTTCGTTCTTAATTAAAGCTTCGAGCGCCTCTTGAGCTTCTTGCAGCGCATTCAAAATATGAGGATTTGCCATTTTTGTTCCTTTTTTCTGCCATTAGCCTCGGCGCGAGAAAATCGCACTGGCGATTGTATTGGCATCGGTGTACTCCAATTCCACTCCTGCCGGAATCCCACGAGCCAAACGCGTCACACGAATCGGACGCGAACGTGAAGCAATGGCTTTGGCAATAAAGTGTGCCGTTGCATCCCCTTCCGGTGTGAAAGGCGTTGCGATCAACACTTCTTTGAGTTGCTCATCATTTTCCACTCGATCAATGAGTCGTTGAAGTTGCAACTCTTTTGCGCCCACTCCTTGCACAGGAGAAATCAAACCCATTAAAACGAAATAGAGACCTTGATAGGTCAGCGTTTCTTCAATGGCTTTTTGATCCGCAGGGCTTTCCACCACACAGATTTTCGAGCGATCACGCGTCTCGTCTCGACAAATCGGACAGAGCGTATCGTCAGTTAAGGTGTTGCAAAGCTCGCAGTGCTTAACGGTGTTGAGCGCTTTATCTAAACTGCTCGCCAACTCTCTTGCACCGAGTCGATTGTCTAACAACAAATGATAGGCAATGCGAGAAGCCGACCGAGGACCCAGCCCCGGCAACTTCTTTAAGGCATTGATCAAATGATCAATCGATGTATCGGTGTTTGACATGGCGGTTCAAGTTCAATTAGAACATCATTCCCGGAGGCAAGGGCATGCCGGCCGTGGCTTGAGCCATCTTTTCCTTCGTGGTGTTTTCAACCTTATCCAAGGCGTCCTTAACGGCCATGAAGACCAAGTCTTCAACCATATCCACATCTTCTTCCATCAAGCTCGGATCCAACTTCACGCTCTTTAAGTTGTGCTTGCAGGTCATCGTGACTTTCACCAAACCGCTACTGGATTGACCTTCAACTTCAAGTTGACCCAATTCCACTTGCAAACGCTTGATGTTTTCTTGAACACGTTGAGCTTGCTTCAAAAGAGCACCCATATTTCCACGCATAATGTTTCCTTTTTAAGTTAAAACTTTTTTCTTCTCATCAAGACTGACGAGAAACCAATTTCTTAATTGACGACTGATCAATTTTCGCATTAAAGCGACGGGCAATGATCTTGGCCTGAGGGGTATTTTTTAACGCCTCAATGGCCGCCTTTTTCTCTTCGGGATCGTCGATGGCAATGTAGTGGCTCTTTAACCACTTCGCCTCTTCTTTTTTCTTTGCTTCTCGCTTTTCCCAAACCATTTGTTGGTGAATTGTACGGGAACGCGGCTCAACGAGCTCCACTTCAATCTTCATGCGGTGGCCAAAGACCGGATCCACAATTCGTTGAACCAAACGCATCGCTTGTTCGTTTCTCAAGCGTCCCGAATAGAAGGGGTCCAAATGCAAACGAATGGTCGTGCCATCGATAGCCACGCACTCACTTCTAAAGAGGATGTCTCGAGCATAGGTCGAAGGATACGTGTAGCGCATCTTTTCGTACCAAATTTTCCCGATTTCACTAAATTCAGGAATGTCGTCCTCGGGCTTAGCTTCATAGTAGTCCGAATAATCACTACCCAAATCCACCGATTCGTCGACTTCTTGAGCTTCTACTTGAGCTTCTACTTGAGGTTCATCAAAAGAAGGTGCGGCACTTGCGCCAAAATCATCATAGTCATCAATTGATGCTTGATAATCCGATTCGCCGTACATCTGATCTGGATTGTACGGGACGTCATCCTCATCGTCTTCAATGACCGTACTCGTTTTTGTAACGGGTTTTGTCTCTTCAACGATAGGCGCTTCTTGAGGCTTTTCTTCAATAACAGGTTGAGGTTCGATCGGTTGCTGCTCTTGGCGGGCAGGCACCGCAGGCGCACTACCCGCTAATACCTCCCCCGGGACATCTTCCCAAGGAGCAGGCTCTGACGGTTCGGTCTTTTGGATAGGAGCTGATTCAACAACCGGCGCAACAGGCTTTGCAACGGGAGCCGTCACTTCAGAAGCGACGGGAGCCACTGCGGCTTTGGCTTCAATGGCCGGGGCCTTCACCTCGGGGAATTCAAAGCGCTTCGGTAATTCTGTCTTCACGAGACCTGCCGGCTTAAAGGCCAACATTCTCATCAAAGCCATCGTGAAACCCGCATACTCGTCGGGAGCCAAATTCATGTCGCCACGGGCGTTGAGCATGATTTGGTAATAAAGCTGTACTTCTGGTTTCGTAAAGACTTGAGCGAGTTCAAAAATGGCTTCGCGATCCAAATCATCTGAAGCAACACTTAAGGGATCAAATTGCGCCAACGTAATGCGATGTAAGAGACTTGCCAAGTCACGCACGGCTTGAGAAAAACTCAAGCTTCGCATAGACATCGTGTTGGCAATCTCAAGCATTTGATGAGCATCGCCTTTGGCTAAAGCACGAAGCAATTGAATCAAAACATCGCTATCCATCATGCCCAACATTTCGCGAACGCTCTCAAGCGTCACGGGGCGATTGCCGGCAAAAGCAATGGCTTGATCCAACAAACTTAAACCGTCGCGCATGGAGCCACGAGCGCCAATGCCTAAAAGCTTAAGGGCGGCGGGTTCAGCTTCAATCTTTTCAGCATCCAAAATCGTCTTCATGTGATCGGCCACAATTTGTGGCGTCACATTGCGGAGATTGAACTGAATACAACGAGAAAGCACCGTCACCGGAACCTTTTGGGGATCGGTCGTTGCCAAAATGAATTTCACATACTCGGGCGGCTCTTCGAGCGTTTTGAGCATGGCGTTAAAAGCGTGCGTGGTCAACTGATGGACTTCGTCAATCATGTAGACCTTGTAGCGAGCGTTTGTGGGCGCATACATGGCTTGTTCAAGTAACGCCGTCATTTCTTCAACGGAACGGTTACTTGCAGCGTCCATTTCGATGTAGTCAACAAAGCGACCTTCATCAATCGCGCGACATGCTTCACAAACACCACACGGGTGATCCGTCACGCCACCCTTGCCATCGGGCCCCATACAGTTGAGGCTCTTGGCCAAAATACGCGACAAAGTTGTCTTACCGACACCACGCGTACCCGTAAATAAATAAGCATGATGAAGACGGTTTTCACGAAGTGCGTGCGTTAAAGCCTGAACGACAGGCTCTTGTCCCACTACACTTTCAAAATCATGAGGGCGCCATTTACGGGCCAAAACTTGAGAGGCCATGGTCAATCCTATTTCGACTCGGCAAAGTTCGCCAATGACTCACCGGTCAAACGGCAAATACGCCAATTAGGTAATACGGAGGCACCGATTTTTTCATAAAAACCGATAGCAGGCTCATTCCAATCCAAAACCACCCATTCAAAGCGACCGCATTTTTCTTCCACTGCTTTGGCAGCCAAATAACGCATAATCGCTTTACCATAACCCTTACCACGATAGGCTGGATCAATGAAAAGGTCTTCCAGATAAAGACCTTTACGGGTTAAGAACGTTGAGCAGTTATAGAAATAGAAGGCAAAACCCACCGGGGTTTCATCTTCATAAGCAATCACACAGTGAGCAATCGCCTTTTCGCCAAAAAGTTCACGTTTGACATCATCAACGGTCGCTACGACCTCATCGAGCATCTTTTCATACTCGGCCAAACGACGAACGAAACTTAACACCAACTCGCAATCATCGAGGGTTGCGGGGCGGATCTGAAAATTGGGCATAGATTACTCACTTCAAAATGAATGGGTATAACAGACTAAGTTTAGCGAAAAATCGATTTTTCTATCGGACGGCAACCCAAGCTTTAGGACGTTGCCATCGTCAAAAAGACACGCAAAGCCAACAAAATAAAGATCGTACCGCCGACACAGTTAATAATTCGGGCGGCTTTGGGCGTCGATAAAAGATGACGGAAGTTTGCTGCGACCCAACCGTAACCCAAGTGAATGACGCAAACCAATGAGAAATACGTCATGCTCATAATCGCCACTTGACCCACGTAATTGAGTTCGTGATCCAAAAACTGCGGGAATAACGAAATAAAGAACATGATCAACATGGGGTTGGTCATTTGAAGCGTCACCCCTTGAAGCCACAAACGTCCACGTTGCGCGAAGTTAACGGACTCTTTTTCTTTTGTAGCCAATTCAAAGCTAAAGGGCTTGGCACGATAAAGTCGAATGCCTAAATAAATCATGTAACAGGCACCCAAAGACTTAATCACTTCAAAGGTGGCGGGAGAATTGGCAATTAAGATGCCAAGGCCCGTTGAAGAGATGACCGCCATGATAACAGTGCCGGAAGCCGTACCCAAAATGACCCAACAAGCGGAACGTAAACCATAGCGAATCGCACTGGTGAGCGTCATCAAAACGCCGGGGCCTGGGGAGGCTACCGTGCAGCTTGAGGTAATTAAAAATAAGAGAAATAAAGAAGTGTTAATCATGAATTACTCTTCGTTCTCACAGCGTTTGTATAACACTACAACGACTCTTACTTCGTACAAATTGAACAAGCTCCGTTACCTTCATCAGCATCATATAGATCATCCACATCAATAACTGGAATTCCTACTTGTAGAGGATTCACAGGACGACGAGCCAGTTCACGAGCTTTACGTCTCTCGTAATCATCTTTTATTTCAGCCACTCGTTGCGGGCGAGATAATTCTGCTAAGGACTCACCTTGCGACCATGTAAAAGGCGATCCATGCTCAGAAGCCACTTTTTCATATTTCATGGCTTCTTCAAATTTATCAGGATGTCTTTCTAACAAGTGGACCCACTCAATTTTCTGTTGAAAAAAGCAAAATGTACAACCTGATCGTGAGCGCCATTCATAATATTTAGGTAAACCGAGTTCAGCTGATTCTAGGATTTCGTATACCCCAGCTTTATTGATTCCATCTTCCCTAAACGGCATAACTACATGTAAGTTCGGATGGCTCTCCGCCATCCCTTTACGATGTTCTTCATCTGCTCGAATGGCAACATAACTATAAACCTCATCCCCAGCATCAAGCATAGGTTTAATCCACTGTTGAAAAGGCAATAATTTCAGAACACGAGTACACCATCTAGTTTGAGGAGATGGGAGGTAGTAGTTAAAACTTTTTAACCAGTAATCAAAATCTCGCTTTAATTCTATTTCAGGAAGTTTATGTATTTCCTTCCCCAAAAAACCTTCTAGTTGTCCTAAAAATTCATACACCTCCGGCAATTCTTTACCTGTATCCGTAAAAAAATATTCCATTTCTATCTCTGGATGATGCACCTTCATATAAACAGCAAGAGCAGCCGAGTCCTTCCCTCCAGAAATCCCCAATAAATGTCGTTCTGCCATTACTTTCTCTCCTTTAACAGGGCGATACTCTGGTCAATTAATGCGCAAAGAGCTACTCGGCTCGGATACAATTTTAATATATGCATCAATTCTTTATTCAATTGGCCAATTTTTTTATCGTCTCTAGTCGGAAGATCAATAATTTCGTGTTCTTCTCCCCTCTCTCCTCCAACTACCATACTAATTACTCGTCTTGAGTTCTCTCTGTTTCTTAGAAGATTCATTCCCTCTAGATGACGGAAGCTAAGAGACCAGTCGCTAATTTTATTAAGTGCCAACTCAATATCTCTATCCGTCCATTGCAATTTAGGTTTAGTGACAGCCAAACCGATAACGCCCTCTGTATGGGCATCAGAAGCATCAAAAGTTAACATCCTGGCAATAAAAGCCTCTAAATGCATTTGACCGGCTGTATTTTGAATTAGCTTCGCCCTACGATGAAGTTCATCAAGATCCCCATCATGGTCAATTGCATCAAACAAAAAATTCCTCACCCTTAAAAGCATTTGAGGTGTTACCGATGCTATTTCATCTAATGACTTAACCATTGCTTGCACTAAATCATCTGTGTTATCGGTGTTAAAAATACGAGGCAAATCTTGAAAGATGAGCTCCAATGGATCCCATGCCTTTATCACAGTATTACGAAATTCTTTAGTCGTTTTATCCAATTGAGACGTTGTTAAAGCCCATTTGGGACACGTTAATACTATACGAACAATGGCTCTTGCCACTGACAGCGGAGAACTATCACAGTTAATTCCATCAAAATTATTAAGCGCCGCACTCAACTTCTCGAGTAAATCACTTTTTTCCGTAGAGCTACTAACGTACCTAAAAGCTATCTCCTTAGGATCAAGATGCCAATGCTCAAGAACGGCTCCAGAAAGTTCCGGTTGAATCACATTATTGACGTAAATTGATAACTCTCTTGAGTTAGCAAGAAAGTATACTAATGCCAAAATGGGTTGAATCCCAGCCTTTAAACCGAATGGAGCACGTCCCCAAAACTCATACAACTCCGCTAGAGTGGGTTTTTCATTGCTAGCAAAAAAGTCTCTGGTTGCGTTCCAAAGCTTTCCATAAACCGGATCTTCGATATCCGATACAAAACGATAGTGTCCAGTTACATGATCTTTCCGATGAATATTCGTTGCACTAAACATAGATAAGTACAACATCACTTCTGGAGGATAACCCTGCATCCCAAGGCGTTCTGAATTTTCATTCTTAACCATAGCCTCCATCAATACTTTTCTGGCTCTAGAAATATTTGAAGATAAATGCTCTCGATTAAAAAGTTCATTATTAATTACCGGTGCAAATTCAAACCGTTTATCACATATATCAGAAACTAAGGTGACAAGATCTGTCATATTTTTAACATCTTGCTCAACTCCATTTCCTAACCATTTGGCATGAGTAAAACTTATCATTAACTCATCAATTAACTGATTAGTAACTAACTCTTTACGCAATAAAACCTCTTTTCGAGCTGTAGCATCTCCTTCAAGAGCGGAGTAATTTTCAATAGTATCTAACGCTTGAAGTTCTCTAGCCTTAGCCAACATTGTCTCTGATGTTTCTGCTAAAGCGTAGTAGTTGGCTTGCTCAGGAACTATAGATAACTCTCGTGAAATCATGGATTCAAAATCTTTTTGTCCACACTTCCCAAGACAAAGTATCAACTGCCCTGTACCGGCATTCTTACAATCTTTACTAATTTGCAACTGGCCATTCTTCAAAATTCCTACTGAACGATCAAACCAACGCAACGTTCCCGTCTTAGCATAATGACGTCTCCCAATAATTGGGGACAATTGCAAAACACGATTAACACATTCAACATCAATATCTACAATCTGATCTAGAACCTTATCTAATTCTTCATCTAACTCAAAGTCTGTACCCTCAAATAATGTATATGCATTAGAGTACTTTCTATAAACAATAATTTTTGCTTCAATTAAACCTTTAAGCGCTTCTTGAACTTGACTTTTGCGAGCTGGAGCTAGAGCAGCACAAATCATGTTCTCTGAACACTCTAATCCAGAACCTCTCTTAAATAAGTCAAACATAGCTACTGTTTTAGTCACAGAGACAGTAATTTTTGAATCTAAGCGGCGAGCTCGTTCTATGCATTCAGATGCCATTGCCCATCTGTGCCCATCTGTCGCAGAAGCCACAATAGCCTGTTCGAAATTTGCCACAAGATAATCCCATAAAACATCTAGGTTGTATAGTGATGAACTGTTTATGTTGGTTGCCGAAATAAAATGTAAAAAACTAAATGGTTCTTTAGATGTCAAAAAATTAAAAACTGAACGAGTATTTTGTAAAAAACCATGTCGCGAAATAACTCCCAACATACTTGCCGTAACTGGATTCAACGGATAAATACTAGTAAAAGTCTGAACCATTGCATTTCGATCAAAATTTCGGGTCTTTGAAAACTCCTTAATTACCACCGAAATTGGTTCGTTAATTACAGTAGGGATCTCGTCAAGTTCAGACTTTATACTTCTGCTTAAAAGCTGCAACACTTCATCAGGAGCAGAAAGAATTGGGAGATCTACATAGCGTCCTTGAACTTTGGCCCATTCATCACGTTGAAATTTTGTAAGGTTACTAGCATATGCATCAAAAGCCTGATGCAATATACCTACGACCAAAAATCGAGTTTGTGATCGATTTGCAGCCTCTGCCAACTCCTGCAGAAAGTAACAATTATCTTCATTTCCGTTTTCAAGATATTTACCAAGTTCATCGATAAAAATCGCAATACCATATTCTTTTCCAGACGAAACTTGGTTGATCAGTTCAGAAATGCAGCCTCTAGCCTCTTTTGATGTTGTTTCAGCTGCTTGAACGAAATCAGCCTCCAACGATCCCTTGTGCCCAATCAGAGTTATGATTCGATAAGACTTACGTGAAGTAAACGCCTTTACAATTCGATCGGTTTCGAAATTAGATTGTTTTAATATAGATCTTGCTTTTCTCGCACTTGCAGAACCAGATGACATAAGATTGCATAGAAACAAAGCCAACGATGATTTCCCAGAACCATACGAACCGGTCCATGTAAAAGCTCTTTGAGAAGTTTCCAGCACATAACGAGCCATTGAATCCAAACAATTAACAGTATTGCGTTGCAAAACAAACCCATCAAGGATGTCGTTTTGAATCAAATCTGCACCCAAATTAGTAGAACGCTGGAAACGTTTCACAATCGATATTTTTGTAGATATAGATCTTTGCATTTTGGCTTTCCAGATACTATGACAAGTCTTACTGATAGGCAGTTTTTAAGAGTTTAAACATCAATTTTTGAGGATTATTTAATGCGGTCCCTTGCCTCAAAACAGTTCTTACTCCTGCTTGCTCCGTCCACAATAATTCACCACTCGTTAACTCCTCCAAAGAGTGTAATCGATCAATTATTGCATTCTCAGACAAGCGGAACACTTTGCCAGGAGAACCTACATCATGCATAATTTTTGTAAAATCCAAAGTTGCAGTATGTGGGGAAGTGAGAGTCCAAAAATCAAGTAAGCAGTACGCAAAAAGAGCATTAGGCAATGTCATTTTTTCACTACGATAAATCGAGATGGTGTCTCGATTCAACGCCTTCATTAGGTTTAAATCTCCCAACAACGGCTCAACAAACTCTTCCTGTGTTTTTTTATTTCGCCCTGTTGCATTTGGAACATAAGACCTAAAGAAAACTTCTATATCTCGTTTTATTGATATTTCAGATACTTTGCAATTATGACTTTCCACAAAATTCGATATCTCCTCTTGGATATCCGATCGAGAAATAGTAGGTTGATTTACAAAATTGAAGATATACCAAAACGTAGTTAAGGATTTGGCTGATTTAGTTAAGTTCCAATGCGCTAACCACGCAGTATTTAACGACTCTCCGTAAGGATCCAACCCTTTTGCTTCATTTGTTCCAAATATTAAGTTTGCAAGCTGAGTTGGCATACTTGATTGAGAATCAAGCATTTCCGTTGCCTTTGCCCAAAAACGGATACTTGAAACCATATTCTTACCAACACCAAGAGAAACCATTGCTTGTTCAATACCATGATTTCTTCCATTTTTAGCTTCCCGAACGGCTTTCATTAACCACAGTTGGCGAAGAGGAAAGGTTTCATGCCCTGAAAATTGAAAAATATTCATAGAAATATTACAGGTTTAAAATACTGGTGAGACTCCCCGGATTTTATCATTATCCGTCTAATCAGTAAAGTTAATTACTAGGCAACAAACCAACATATTCATTAAAAATCAAAGATATATCAACACTAACTATTGAATTTAAGACATTTTTTATAATCTAATTTTCTATTTGTATCTTTCTGCTTAAAAGGCGTAAATTTAAAGTTGTAACTTACGTAACAGACTAATCAACTAAAGGGTTTTTCATATGAACATCAAAGACTACTTCACTGCCGAATCCCAAAGTATGATGGAGTTTTTTATAACAAATGGACAGGGACTTTATATTCCCGCCTATCAGAGACAGTTCACATGGGACGAAGAAAAGCTCAGTAAGCTATTTACAGATTCAGTTCACGGTCTTCAAAAACTTATTGAACATGAAGATTCTGTAACATTCATCGGAACCGTTATTGCCATTCATGATACAACAAATTCAACGGTTAACCCTCCTAATAAAAGTGGTTTACCGAGTCGTGTCATGACAATCATCGATGGTCAACAACGATTAACTTCTTTACTAATGTTATCTACTGCTTTACACGAGAAAATTGCGGCTCTAAAAGCAGCATGTCAAATAGATTACGATACTGAAGAAGGAACTTGGATAGAAGATTCAGTTTCTGACGCTCTCGGGAATCTAACGAAGTGTATTGTCGAGGAACAAAACTCTGGACAAAACAATTTTAAATGGTATCCCAGAATGACTAGATCTTATCAAGATGTTTGGGATAAACGTCAAGGAGTTTATAAGTCTCCTATTGGTAAACACTTGTTTGAATACGGAATATATGCTAGAGAAATAATGAGCGGTAACTCCAAAAAAGTTAAGAAATACAATTTTTTAGAATTTGTTGAAGAAAAAGATCAGGGAGATGGGAGCGTCTACATTAAATTTAATGACGGGCTCAATAGTTTACGTAAATATATAAAAAATCTTATTGATGGAAAAGAAGAAGAATTTCCTACTGATTCAGATATTTTAACATCAAAGATTTTGCCTGAGGCGATCTTGAATAACCAAGTAATCCCCGATTCTGTGCACACATTACTGAAAAACGATCCTCAATCTAACTTTGCAAAACTTACACGCCTAATTGTTTTTGCTAATTTTGTATTGAAACGTATTGGACTAACTGTAGTGACGGCAAAGACAGAAGATTATGCCTTTGATATATTTGAAGCTTTAAATACCACTGGCGAACCATTAACTGCCTACGAAACATTCAAACCAAAAGTGATTTATAAATCTACGTTAAAGGACTACTCAGATTCTCCAGCTAAAGTTTGGATGTCGAAAATTGATCATTTCTTCGATAATAGAGAAGACTCAAAAAAACAAGACATTACAAGTCGATTATTGATTTCTTTTGCCTTATCTGAGTCTGGAACAAAGTTATCTTCACGTATTACAGATCAGCGAGCATATTTGCGCGCTTTTGACAAAATTCCTGACGATTCCGTGGAAAAACAACTGTCTTTCATTAAGAGCTTGGCGTGTACTGCGGATTTTTATGACAATGTATGGACTTCAGACTTTAAAAATATCAATGATTTCACAACAGATCATAACGAACAAAGTCAGGCCAAGTTGTGCATTGAAGTCTTAAAAGCACTTAAACATAATTTAGCCCTCGGACCATTAATTCGTTATTACAGCGATGTCATTCTATCGAAAGATGATTCTTCGGTCACAGATTCTGAAAAAATGGCTAAAAAGCGAAACTTCATCGAGGCTTTGAAAGCCTGTACTGTTTTTTCAATATTCTGGAGAGGGTCTAGAAAGGGAGTTGCTGGGATTGATGCTGAGTATCGTAATTTAATGTCAGCAGGTTTTCCTGGTCACCTTCAACCTTTGGCACGAGTCAATAAAGCTGGCACACAGGTCAACACGTTACCCCCTGTCAATGATCTTAAACGTTTTTTCTGTAGAGTCCTATCTGATCATCACATAAAAAATCGAGATGATTGGGTGAAACTAGCTAGCGAACTCCCACAGTACTCAAATAATAAAACATTAACCAAGTTTTTGATCCTAGCATCTATGCATGACGCTATACCAGATCGTTCACAACCTGGCCTATTGAAGAAAGGACGCTCTGGCGTCTGTCCGACTTTAACAGTTGATAATTGGAGGGCTGGCGATACCGCCTCAATTGAACACATTGCTCCTCAAAATGACGCTAGGCCTTCCGATTGGGGCCGGAAAGAATATGACGATCTTTACAACTCTGTCGCGAAAGATAAATTGCATCAGTTAGGAAACTTGACCATTTTAAATATTCCTGACAACTCTCTTATTTCCGATCGTTCTTGGAATGATAAGCGTGTTCTGTATAAGGCTCTCTCTGCTAAAGACGATAATGAAATAGAAGAGTTGGAGAAAAGCGCAATCCAACTGGGCATTTCTAAAGATACCATTGATGGAATCAGAGAAAAAAATACTTATGTTCATTTTGTCGAGGCTATTGCGCTATGTACAGAAACTCATTGGACTAGTGAAGTAATTGATAGACGCTCAAAATCAATGGCAGGACTAATATGGGACAATATTTTCCCATGGTTGCAACCTAACGGTGTTAAAGATGACCTAACTAAGGCCATAGTCGACAGCCCTGAACAATAATATAAAAATCCGCCAGTCGTGAGATCGGCGGATTTTTATTTAATCCTTATTGTTTAATTCCATCAAATTCTGATGCATTCGGTTTTATCTTAATCATATAAACCATTGACATCGGAGTTTGATATGAAATTAGCCGAAGCCTTGATCCTTAGAAAAGACCTTCAAACACGCATCGCTAATTTGCGCGATCGCCTGTTTTCCAACGTATTAAACCAAGAGGGTGACGCACCCAGCGAAGACCCTTCAGAGTTAATCCTTCGTCTGAACAAAGTCTATTCAGAACTTGAAGACATCATTAACCGCATTAACAAAACCAATGCCAATACGCCTTTTGGTGATAGCTCGTTAGCCGACGCCATCACCAAACGCGACATCATGATTCGCAAAGTCAGTGTCTTGCGAGAAGTCTTGAAAAGAGCCTCAGAGCGAACCAATCGTTATTCGCAAAAAGAAATTCGCATTGTGACAACGCTTAACATTGCCGAAGAGGGAAAAATAGTGGACCAACTCGCCTACGAAGCGCGTGTATTGGACTCCAAGATTCAAGCAAAAAATTGGGAGATCGACCTTCTTTAAATAAAATTGGGTGTAGCAAAACGAATTTGGGTGAGAGCACTACTCTTTTTGGCAAGAGCCTCCAGCTGTTCACGGCGACAGCACTACATCACAGTGAAGCCGAACAGGGTACGAGAGTACAGTGACAAGTGACAGTAACAACCAAGTTCTGACAAGTTTGTTTTTGCGAGGGTGGGGTCGGGGGGAATTTTTATCTAATGTTATGCATTAGAAACTCTAATACCCACCGATTACACCAAAGTTCTAAGGGATAAAACCCATAGGCGGCCTCTCCCACCACTCCTACAATGTTGTTTTTACTCCAAAAAGGTAGGAGAGTAACATGAGCTTAAAAGCTGTGATTGACCTCTACGAGTTGCTCGATGATGCAGCCGTTAATGGTTCAATCGTTCAAGAATGGCTTCAAAACCATGGTGTCACCCAATGCAAGGTCACACCTGTCACCGGTGCCAAAGGCACAACGGATTTCATCCACGCATTAATTCCCGGTAAAAACGGCAAGTCCGTCGGTGGTACGGCTCCCACGCTTGGCGTGGTTGGTCGTTTAGGCGGTATCGGCGCTCGCCCCACCCGTGTGGGCTTTGTCTCTGACGGCGATGGTGCCTTATCGGCTCTAGCCATTGCAACAAAATTGGGCATGATGGCTCAAAAGGGCGATCAATTAGAAGGTGACGTCATTGTCACCACGCAAGTCTGCCCCCACGCCCCGACCCGTCCACACGATCCCGTGCCTTTCATGGACTCTCCGATCACAAGCGAAGTTTGCAACCAATACGAAATTGACCCCGCGATGGATGCCGTTATCTGCATCGATACAACGAAGGGCAATCGAATTGTCAATCACCGTGGCATCGCCATTACGCCGACCGTTAAAGACGGTTGGATTTTGCGCACCAGTGAAGATCTTCTCTCCATTGTTGAAACCACGACGGGCGACTTCCCCTACGTGTTGCCGTTAACCACTCAAGACATCACGCCTTACGGTAACGGTATCTACCATTTAAATTCCATCCTTCAACCTTCTGTTGCCACGACCGCTCCTTGCATTGGTGTGGCCATTACGACGGTAACGCGTGTTGCAGGTTGCGCCACCGGTGCAACGCATCCGACCGATGTTGAAGAAGCCGTACGCTTTGGTATTGAAGTGGCTAAAGAATTCACGACAGGTCACTGCCAATTCTTCGACAAAGAAGAGTACGAACGCTTACAAAAACTTTACGGCTCCATGAGCCACCTTCGCACCCAAGGCCATTGAAGGAGATAGAACATGACTTGGACTATTTGGATGGCCTGTATTGGCGTCATCTTAACCGTATTTGCTCTTTTGAAACGCTGGGAAACGCGCTTAGTGCTCGTGGCTTCCGGCTTATTGATGGCATTGTTTGCCGGCGACCCGATGACGGCCGTTGACGCCTTTGCCAAAAACATGACCCGCGGGTCATTGATCATGTCCATTTGTTCGTCCATGGGTTTTGCTGCTGTTATTGCCATTACTCGTTGTGACGTTCACCTCGTGGCACTTTTGGTTAAACCCTTGGGCAAAATCGGCATCTTCTTGCTTCCAGCTTGTATGTTGGTTGCCAGTTGCGTGGCCGTTGCCATCCCGAGTGCAGCAGGCTGCGCTGCCGCTCTTGGCCCCACGATGATTCCGTTAATGGTTCGTGCCGGTTTCCACCCTGCTATTGCTGGTGCTGCCATTATCGGTTCCATCACGCCCTCTACCCTCTCTCCGGGTTCAAGCCACAACGTCTTTATTGCCCGTTTGGCTGACATGGACGTCATGGACTTGATCGTGCAATTTGCCCCGTCTATTTTGACGGTCTGTGCTTTAAACATTCTCTTGGTCACGGCCATGATTTTTGTCTTCCGCGACTATAAGAAACCCGGTACGGGCGCTGTCGTTGAACTTGATGTTGAAGCTAAAGAACACTGGCAATTGCCGGAAAAAGCCAGCGTTTTGCGCGCTATTGCTCCGGTCTTGCCCGTGATCATTTTGTTCTTGGGCGCAACGTGGTTGCCGGTTATTCGTATGTCGATTCCGGGCGCCATGTTGATCGGTGCCATGTTTGCCTTGTTGGTGACGCGCGCTAACCCGCAAACCGTGACGAAGGAATTCTTTAACGGTATGGGTAAAGGCTACTGCAACATCATGGGTATCATCATCGCTGCCGGTACGTTCGCAGGGGGCTTGCAAGCCGCCGGCGTCATCGACGCTTTGATTGAAACGCTCAAGCACTCCAATGACATTGCTCGCTACGCCGCTAACTTTGGTCCCTTCGTGATGGGTGTCTTAACCGGTTCCGGTGACGCGGCCGGTCACGCCTTTAACCAGTCCGTAACGCCTTACGCCAACGAATTTGGTTTGGATATCGCAAGCCTCGGTATGGTCGCAAGTCTTTCCGGCGCCTTGGGTCGTATGTGTTCCCCGTTGGCTGGTGCCACGATTGTGGTCGCCGGTATGACGCACTTGTCCCCGTTTGATATCTCCAAGCGTATGGCGATCCCGATGTTGATCAACCTCTGCTTGTTAGGCTTCATCTTCCACCTCTAATCAATAGGTACACGTTATGACAAACGAAATTCAAAACTACGTTGACGAGATGGTGGCCGATCGTCGCCATCTTCACCAAAATCCTGAAGAAGGTTGGTATGAATTTGAAACCACGGCTTTTGTGGCTGATCGCCTTGAAAAGTTAGGCTTTGAAGTTTTACTTGGCACGAAAGTTATTAACCCTGAAGCTGTCATGGGTCGTAATGAAGAAGGTGCCAAGAAAGCCATGGAGCGCGCTAAAGCCAATGGTGTTAGCGACACTTTCCTTGAAAAGTGTGAAGGCTACACGGGTTGCGTGGGTGTTTGGGACACCAAGCGCCCCGGCCCTGTGACGGCATTGCGCTTTGACATTGACTGCATGGTGATTGCCGAAACCGACAATCCCAATCACTTGCCCAACGTTGAAGGTTTCCGCTCGAAAAACCCAGGCCTTTCTCACGCTTGCGGTCACGACGGTCACACGGCTGTTGGTTTAGGTGTAGCGAAGTGGGTTGCCGATCACGCTGATCAATTGTGCGGCAAGATTAAGCTTTTGTTCCAACCTGCTGAAGAAGGGGTTCGCGGTGCTGCCGCCATGGCCGCTTCCGGCATCGTTGATGACGTGGATTGGTTTGCCGGTGCTCACATCGGTTGTAGTGCAAAACCCGGTCAAGTCGGCGTGTCTCACGAAGGCTATTTGGCCACCACGAAGTTTGACCTTGAATACTTTGGTACGCCTTGTGCAGCAGGTAGCCCCGAAAAGGGTCACAGTGCCTTGATGTGTGCTTGCGCCACCGTGATGACGTTGGGTAGCCTCCCGGGTCACAGCAAGGGCATCACTCGTGTTCAAGTCGGTAAGATCATTTCCGGTACAGCTCGCAACATTGTTGCCGGTCACGCACTTCTCGTTCTTGAAGTCCGCGGTGAAACGACTGAAATTAACGAATACATGGCCAAAAATGTTGAAACGACAGTCAAGGGCATGGCTCAAGCCTATGAAGTGGACTATAAGCTCACACGCATGGGTGAAGCCGTGACCTATAAGGGTGATGAAGAAGCAGTTGAACTTTTAAAGGACGCTGCCGCTCACGCTCCGGGCGTTAATTCCGTTGTGGACATGAACGCTAAGGTGGGTAGCGAAGACTGCACGATGCTCATTCGTCGCATTCAAGCTCATGGTGGTAAGTGCGGTTTCTTCTACTTTGGCTGCAACCACCCGGGTCACCACCGTCCCGACTTTGAAATCCAAGACAAACAATCTTTGCCGATGGGCTGGGGTGTTTTTACGGGTTACATTGCTCGAATCAATAAGCTTTAATTTGGCTTTCTGATAGTACTTAAATAGGCATGCAACGTAGGTTGTGTGCCTATTTTCTTTGGAAGAATTCGGTAGAATTTCGGCTTTGTCGCTTCAAAATGGAAACTTTCTTTGGAGCAAAAAATTGGGCGTTGCGCCCCAATCCGTTGTCTTCAATCCCGAGGGCAACGGTTAATAGCAAAACGACTCGAAATCCTGTACCAGAGGAAAACGAGTCGTCTTAAAGGAGATTGTTATGTCTAGCCATAACTTTCTGCCTCGCATTCTAGCATGGATTCATCGCTATCGGAGACTCCTGATTGGCCTTGTGCTATTGCTAGTTTGCTAGCGTGAACATCCTGCTGGGGAAACCTGGCAGGAGCGTGAAACTCCTTCAACTCCCATCTTACAACAATTATTCGTTTTTGTAGTCAATTCAATATCTTGAAATTTTCGAAACTAAATTCTTGGACTACGTACAAGTAAATAGTTCCCATTGGGGTTTTCCAAAAAAAATGTAAAAAAAGATAATGCAGTGTTAATAAAAAGCGGTACGATGATAAGAAAGACAAGCTAATCCTTGTAGCTCTTCGTTAACTATTGAGAGGTGGGTAGTGATGTCAAAAAAGATTATTGTTGTCGCTACTGGCGGTACGATCGCCATGAAATATGACCCCCAATGCCAAGGACTTGTTCCTGCGTGTTCGGGTGAGGATTTAGCACTTGCCGTCCCCGGCATTGAGAAGATTGCTCAGCTTGATTTTCTCCAATTCTCAAACATCTCCTCTGCCACAATGACCCCTCAAAACATGTGGGATCTCCACCAAAAGGTAGAAGAGCTTCTTTCTCACGATGATATCGATGGTGTCGTTATTACGCATGGCACTGATACCGTTGAAGAGACCGGTTATTTCCTGAATTTACTTCACACAAATTCCAAGCCCATTGTTCTGACAGCGGCAATGCGTGGGGCTGGTGACATCAGTGCTGACGGCCCAATCAATATTTTTAATTCCGTCAAAGCCGCCGCCAGCGATGAAGCCATTGGGATTGGCGCATTGATTTGTCTAAATGACACTCTCTACTCTCCAACCGATGTCATGAAAACTCACTCCGCCAACCCCGCTACATTCGCCGCTCCATGGTGGGGACCAGTGGGTTATGTTGATTGCGACCGAGTCATCATTCGTCGCAAAGTTGAGGGGGAAAAACGGTTTGCCCCTAAAAAGCTCACTGCCCGTGTAGACATTATCAAGTGCATGACCGGGTCCGATCGCTCGTACATTGACTTTGCCGTCGCAAACGGTTGTCAAGGTATCGTGATTGAAGGTTTTGGTCGTGGGAACATTCCACCGGCAATGATTCCCGGCATTGAAGATGCGGTAAAAAAGGGCGTGGCTGTTGTCATTACCAGTCGGACGCTGGCGGGACGAGTTTTGGATGTTTATGGCTACCCGGGCTCGGTTACGGATAGCCGTCGAGTGGGTGCGGTTATGGGTGGAGAGCTCACTGCAGCCAAAGCTCGATTAAAACTGATGATTGTTTTATCTGAAAAGCCAGAATTGGCTAAAGACCAAATTCAACTTGAAGCGCTGTTTGATCTTTGAATCAATCGTGACTGAGATTTGATTAATGTGAAAAGAGGAATGCCTATTTGAGTTCATGCTGAGTTTGATGTTAAGGCTCTTATAAGCAGTACCTCCTTGAAAATGCATGTGTTACCTCACCGGAGGAGAATTATATGAAACGCTTTAATGTGAAAATGACGGTTGCGTTAGTTGCATTGACCTGTGCAGGTTTTGCACAAGCGGCAACCTATAACCTTAAATTCGGTCATACGGGTGCACCGAATCACCACTATCAAACAATTGCTATGCAATTTGCCGATCGTGTGTCTCAACTCACTAACGGTGACGTGAAAATTGAAGTGTTCCCCTCTGACCAATTGGGTAAACAACTTGAAATCACCGAAGGCGTCATGATTGGTACTCACGATATGTGCCAAACGTCTGACACGATTCTTTCAAACTGGATTCCTGAATTCGGCATCGGCAATCTTCCCTTCATCTTCAATGACAACAGCGACTATCGCAAAGTCTTTGACGGTCCCGTGGGTGAAAAGTTCGCCAAATTGGTTGAGCCTCATGGCGCAGTCGTCATCGGTTGGTGGGAAAACGGTATGCGTCACGTCTCGAATAACGTTCGAGAAATTAAGTCTCCTAAAGACATGAAGGGCATGAACATCCGTGTTCCTGAAGGCGAAATTTTTGTGGATACGTTCAAAGCCCTCGGTACGAATCCGACGGTGGTTGCGTTCGGTGAACTTTATTCTGCCTTGCAACTCAAGACCGTTGACGGCCAAGAAAATCCGCCTGCTCACATCGTGACGCAAAAGTACTACGAAGTTCAAAAGTACGTCACTCGTACCGGCCACATTCACATGTCATCGCCTATTTTGATGAATAAGGCATTGTTGGAAAAGATGCCGAAGAAATACCAACAAGCAATCTTGCAAGCTGGTAAAGAAATGGGACCGATTCACACGAAGATGGTCGAAGAGCTTGAAAAAGAACAATGGCAAGACGTGGCCAAACACGGTATGAAGATTACCGATGTTGACAAAGCGCCTTTCCGCGAAGCAGTCAAACCTGTTATCGAAAAGTATAAGAAGACGCTTGACGCCAAACTTATTGAAGAAGTTCAACAAGCCGTGGCTAAGAAATAGTTCTTTTAATTAAAAATAACGTGGAGGGAGTTTGGGTCTTTAGTTTTTAAATATTGACTTCACTCCCTCTTTTACTTTTGTAGATCTGTAATACAAAAGATCGTAAAGACTGAATCTTTTTGGTCTTTGAAAGAAGAGGAATTTCCATGAAACCTCTCAAAATTTTAAATGACATTGTGATGGGCTTTACAGCGTTAGTCCTTGCCTTCATGACCATTTTGGTCATTTTGCAGGTTATCTATCGCTATATCTTGTCTCAACCCTTCCCTGAAAGTCAGGAATTGGCAATTTATGCCATGGTGTATGTCGTGATGTTTGGCAGCACGGTTGCCGTGTACAAAAAAACGCATATTGCCGTGACTTTTGTTGTAGACCGTTGTCCTCCTGCTTTGGCTTTCTTTGTGAGATGCTTTGCATATGTCGCTTTGTTGGTGTTTTTCTACCTTTTAGCTGACGAAGGTTGGTCTTTAACGCAAAGATCAATGTTCCAACGATCTCCATCTACCGGCATTCCGGTGGGTTACATCATGGGAAGTTTGCCTGTATCGGCTGTTATTTCAATGCTCTATGTTGCAGAGCAGTTTTATAACGAAGTGAAAAATTTCTTCGGTAACAAACATCAAGAATAGGAGGCAATTTTATGGTTACGATTTTGTTTATTGCCTTTTTCTTCATGTTGATTGTCGGTGTGCCGATTGTGGCGGCATTGGGGTTGGCGTCGGTTATTTCTGTTTTACTCGGAAGCCATATGCCGTTGCTTCTTTTGCCTCAAAAGATTTTCAACGGTGTGAATTCCTTCCCCTATATGGCAATTCCCCTCTTCCTGTTAGCCGGCAATATCATGGCAGAGGCCAAGATTTCCGATAAATTGGTTGGGTTGGCCTCTTTAATGGTAGGTCGCTATCCCGGCGGTTTATCACAAGTAAGTACCGGCGCGTCGGCATTTTTCGGTGCCATCTCCGGTTCTGCTCCTGCAACAACGGCTGCCATCGGTTCGATTATGATTCCATCGATGACTGAACGTGGCTACAAAAAAGCCTTCTCCGCAGCAGTTGTCGCCGCCTCCGGTGCATTGGGTTTGATTATCCCGCCGAGTTTAACCATGGTTGTTTATGGCGTCTCGTCTGGCGCTTCCATTGGTGCACTCTTTTTGTGTGGGATTGTCCCGGGTATCATGATTGCCATGATGCTTGCCGCCATTAACTATTGGCGTGCCAAGCAATTAGGTTTGGCTGCAGAACCGCCGATTCCTCCAGAAATGCGCGGAAAAATCGTTAAAGACAGTATTTTGGCTCTCTTTATGCCGTTCATTATTTTGGGTGGTATCTATGCGGGTGTTTTCACAGCAACGGAGTCAGCCGCTGTCGCTTGCTTGTACGGTTTAATCATCGGTTTCTTTGTTTATCGTACGTTAACACTTAAGAAACTGTTTGAAATCCTCAAAAGCACTGGTGAAAATGCCGCATTGATTATGTTCCTTATGGGAACGGCGAATTTCTTTGGCTTCATTATTACGGCAGAACGCCTACCGCAAACATTGGCAGAAATGATCATTGGCTATACGAGTAGCAAAGAAATGGTCATGATCATGGTGTTGATTATGTTGTTGGTTTTGGGAACGTTTTTGGATAATGTTGCAGCATTGGTATTGTTCGTTCCGACAATGATGGGGGTTGTTAATGCCTTAGGTATCGATCCTGTCTACTTTGGGGTCTTTACGATTATTGCTTTGGCTGTTGGACAATTTACTCCTCCAGTTGGACTAAACCTCTTCATTGCTTCAAACATTGCTCAAGTTAAATTTGAGCTTGTGGTTAAAGAAACGCTTCCTTACCTTGCGGCTCATGTTGTAATGTTGGTTCTGTTTATCTTTGTCCCACAACTATTAATGGTTTTTGCATAATCTCCTGACTCATACTCAGTTTGGGCGAGCTCTTTTGAACTCGCCCTTTTTTAATTCAATAGCAGGGATCGTTAGTGTTTCTCTCGATTACTGAAGTTCATCGGTTTAAACGCATTAAGGTATCGATAACACGCCAATAGGCATGCAACGGAGGTTGTGTGCCCAATTTGTTTTCAAAAACTCAAAACACTAGATATAGTAATTAGGGAAAAGCAAATAGGTCATATTGTGTATTAGTCGCCTAGATTTTCGAACAAAAAGACTATTCAAACCCAAAGACACGGGAAAATTGGAAATTAAATTCGGACTTGACTCAGAGAAAAAACCTATTTTTTCAATTCTTCTTCAGATCTTCAATATTTTCTGAATTATCAATACGTTAAAGAGTCTCTGCACATTTTCTGTTTGGGCTACTGTGCCTGCGCATTAAATGAAATCCACTATACACCCACAATAAAGGCACTTCGAGCGAAGTGTAAATTTTTTATTATACAAACTCTTATTAACCTTTTTTATTAGGAAAAACGCACTACTGTCCAAAATAATTTTTGAAGACGAGATTTTTAAAGATATAAAAAAGCATATCGGAATCCTTTAAAGTTTTAGTTACCACACTCAAACAAAAAAGGAAATCCGATATGCGAA
>Ga0129317_1000196_pt1 | contig 75669 bp, 53 predicted proteins | sample Cm1ome_FD_94430 | JGI IMG/M metagenome (GOLD analysis project Ga0129317, IMG submission 94430) | Eastern black-and-white colobus group fecal microbial communities from Wisconsin, USA - Cm1105 metagenome | ecosystem: Host-associated > Mammals > Digestive system > Large intestine > Fecal | place...
TATAATGCCCTAATTTCCTTTATTGCCGGAAATTTATGCTAATTATACATTCGTACTTATCGCTTGTCACTCCAAAAATCCCAAATTTCAGCCTGTTTTTGAGTCTCAGTGGAATTTACTTTTTCAATTCACTTTGCAAAGGGAAATGCAGTTGCGATCAGACCCGTCCTATCTCCAGGCCATTTCCATGAATGAACTGTTTGACACACAGTATCGGAGTAAGCAACCGTTGATTGACGGTCTGCTCTACCCCGGCACTTATATCTTTGCAGGTTCACCCAAACTGGGAAAAAGTTTTCTGATGGCACAGCTTGCCTACCATGTCAGCACAGGCACACCGCTTTGGAATTATACCACTCGAAAAGGAACGGTGCTGTATCTGGCACTTGAGGACGATTACCGCCGCTTGCAGGAGCGTCTGTATCGTATGTTCGGGACAGAAAGTACCGATAATCTTTACTTCTCTGTTTCTGCCAGTCAGCTTGGAAATGGACTGGATGAACAGCTTGCAAAATTTGTGGCAGAGCATAAGGGCACGAAGCTGATTATTATTGATACGCTTCAGAAAGTGCGTGTGGTTGGTGGCGATAATTACAGTTACGCAAATGATTATCAGATTATGGCAAGACTGAAAAGTTTTGCGGATGCTCACGGACTTTGTCTGTTGCTGGTACATCACACAAGAAAACAGAATGCGGATGATAAGTTTGATATGATTTCCGGGACAAGCGGACTGCTTGGGGCGGCAGATGGAGCATTTCTTCTTCAGAAAGAAAAACGGACAGGCAATGCCGCAACATTGGGAGTATCGGGCAGAGATCAGCAAGACCAGAAGCTGTATCTTATCCGTAATACAGAAACTTTGTTGTGGGATTTGCAAAAGGCGGAAACGGAATTATGGAAAGAACCGCCAGAGCCGTTACTGGATGAGATTGCGGAGCTTGTTATGAAAGGCAATCCTTACTGGGAAGGTTCGCCAACGGCACTTGTTGCACTGATAAATGTGGACATTCAACCTCATGTTATTACAAGAAAGCTGAATGTTCTTGCAGGACGGCTGTATGTAGAGCATGGGATTCTCTTTCGGAGTGAGCGTGTCCATGAGGGACGGAAACTAAGGCTCTGGAAAGACAATACAGAGAATGCGTGACAGTACGTGACGGTTGTGACGGTATTTTTGACAGCGGGGGCGGTATCAAAATAACCGTCACGACTGTCACATACCGTCACATACTGTCACGGAAAGGATGGATGAGATGGGAAATGTGCAAATATCACAGGAATTATTTATGCAGTTGCTCCGCTTTCACTTAGTTGAAGATGAGAGTTGTGAGAAAGAAATCAAGCAGGGGTTGGAGAAAAAGTTAGACAAGATGGTCATGCGTGACCTGTATGGAAAATTCAAAACTGCCCCGACAGAGGAAGAACGTGAACGGGCGAGAAAAGAGTATCTGGACAGACGGGGAGTGCCGGAGAATTTTCGATGGTAATTTTTTCTTGATGATAAGAACAGGAGCGTGGCACGCCCCTGTGGATAGCAGACAAGGAGGAATCTGGAAAGGAGAATCATGCAATGCGAGAAGGAAGATTAGGTTATAACTGTGAAAATGGCAGATATGGATTGCTGTCAATGGACTTATGGATTGATACGGGATTTCACTGCGGAGAGTGTATGGAAGTTCAGGTAGATGACCAGTGGGTAAAGACCAGAATGGAAATGAATCTGGCGAGGGAATGGTATTTGGTGGGAACGCCCTATTGCAGCGATCTGGAGTATGTACGGGTAAGGATACCGGAATAAATCAGACAGAAAGTTTGGTGTTAGGGATAAAAAATAAGCCCGGATACCGGCAAATAAAAAGGGCGGATACGCCCAAGATGAAAAGCACAAGTCGGAGCATGACAGAGAAAGATAGCATCTTACAAAGCCCTCGGCGTTTGAGAGCGAGATACACCCATCGCACAAACTTCGTTTATGCTCTGTGTATTTCGCCCTGCCGGGAGCTGTTCCGCCGACAGGCGGATAAGTTCGTAAACAGGTGCCTATGCACCTACTCACAGCAAAGCAGGAGAGAGCCGGAAAGGAGAATGCTTATAGGTAGACATTCATTTATCAGACAAAATAAGCTGTCTGATGTGGCAGGAAGAATTGATTATATATACAATCCGAAAAGGCAGGAACATCTCTATGCGACCTATCAGACGGAAGGAGCAACACCGGAGTTCTGGAAAAATCTTGTGAGAGAGAATCAGTTGGATTTTAAGACAAGCGGAACAGCTGGGAAGTGTATTGAAGGACGGGAGTTTATCATTGCACTTCCGGAAAGTTTTGTTGAGTACAAGGCAGATGATGTGGTAAGGCTTTTCACGGACAGCTTTCATAAAAGGTACGATGTGGAATGCAGTGCGGCACTTCACCATAACAAGAAAATGACCAATTACCATATTCATCTCGTATTCAGCGAACGGAAAATGCTGGAACATCCAGAAGTGAAAATTGCTACAAGAAATATGTTTTATGATGAACAGGGCAAGCACAGACGCACGAAGAAAGAGATTTTAGATGAGCAGGGAAATCTTCGGGCAGGATGCAGCATTATTCCCAAAGGAGAAGTTTATGAGAGTCACATTTTTACAAAGAAAGATGAATGGTTTAAGAGCGACGCTTTTACCAGAGAAGTCAAAGAGATGTTTACGGAAATCATTAACAGCCATGTGAAAGAAGAATCTGAAAAGCTGTCTGTATTTCAGCAGGGCGGCGTGTATCTGGCAACAAAGAAAATCGGAAAGAACAATCCGAAAGAGGAAGAGATACGGGCAGACAATGCGGTAAGACAGGAATGGAATCGGACAGTTGATGTTGCATTGGTTGAGGGGGTTCCGGAAGAAGATATTTTGACGGTTAAGCGTGAGAAAATCACAGACAAAACACTGCAATCAATAAGGACACATGGTTGGTTGCCGGATATGCTTCAGCAGATTATCCGAGGTGCGAAAGACTTCTTACAGGAAATGATTTTCAAATTTAAGCTGCCGCCGAAGCCAGTGCCAAAGATTGATTTGCAGGAATGGAATGATATGCGGAAGCTGATGGAGAAACTTCAGAAGCAGTCACAGGTGATGAAGTCCACGCAACAGGAGCTTTCCTCGTTGAAGAAACAGCTTTCCGAGACAACGGGATTTTTCAAAGGAAAGGCACGCAAATCCCTGGAGGGAAAGATTGAACAGGCAGAGAAACAGGAAAAACGCATCCACACAGATATGGAGCAGACTGTAAATCAGGCAGGATATCCAGATGTTTAGTCTTTCACAAAAACATATCAGAAATCGGAAAAACTGATCAAGGAATATAATGAGGAGCTGCGAGCATGGGAAAATCAGACAGAACCGAAAAAAGAGATGCCATCAGAACCGCCGAAAAAGGCAAGCATACGGGAAAAATTGCACCGCTATCAGCAGGAAAGCAGACAGCAGCCAAAACAGTCAGCAAAGAAAAAATCTATGGACAGAGAACGATAAGAAAGGTGGAACAGAAAATGAAGAAAACAATTTTTGAAGAAATGGGTGGCACTTATGTAAGATACGGGGGTTACTTTATCCCCAACCTTACCTTGCCGGAGGAAGAAGGATCGGGATTTGTTGGAGTATGGGGACAAAGACACTTGCAGTACTTGAAAGAATACCGCAGGACTGTATATCTGGATCTGTTGATGAATGGCAGATTGAACAGTTATCTGGCAGATATAGAGGAACAGGCACAGGATCGCTTTGAAAGGATTGTGGAGCAGATGAAACAGACACAGGGAATCACGGAGCAGCTAAAGGCAGATAACGCTTGGGAGTGGGTAGGCAGAATGAATAATATACAGGAATGTGCGAGGGAGATTGTGGATAGAGAGATAATCTATTGGTAAGTGCCGTTATGAATATGTATCGTATTTATATTTTTTGCTGGACGAAGTACCCGAGATAAATTATTATAAAGTTATAAAAAATATAACACGGAATATAGAGGGCGGAAGAATGAGCAATGATTTGATGAGAAAGCAATCGAAAAATATTTTGAATGCAATAAATAATTTTGTTTCTAATACAGGTTTAAATGATGTAAAAACGACTTTTGATTCAAAGATTGGAATTGCCAGTGTTATTGGAAATAAGGATGGTTTCCAGTATACTACAACGTTGACCAAACATATGAACGGCGTAGTGCAAACGACAACACAATTTGCTACCAATTTGGGTAAGGAAGCGTTAATATCACAAATTAAAGCTTTAAGAAAGCAAGGATATAAACAACAACAAATAGCGGATATGCTTAAAATTTCTCAAGCAACAGTAAGCAAATATTTGAGAAAATGATCTCGTAAAGTATAGGAAAGGGGATAAATTGGAGTGAAAAAACTTAAATTGAATGAAAATATGGGAGAAATTGTAAAGGCTCATGGATACGAACTTGATGCAGAAGAAAGATATGTTATCAATATCGAACGCGAATTAAGTGAGCAATCAGAAATCATGGCAGCAATACAAAGCGTTGGGCTACCAGCGTTAAACGATTACCATCAATGGTTAATACATAATGGATTTGATGCCAATATGCCTAATCCCACAAATAGCTTTGTTGATCAATTTTATGGAAAGAAAGCTTTGTGGAAAACAGATTTATCGCAAGGTATTGTTGTGAGAGCAGAAAATGAAGATGATTATTTTATCGTCATGGAATGTAGTAGATTAAATGAAGGATTTAAATACACTCAGATAATTTTGACGTTAGGTGGATGCTTGTAATTTAAAATTATTTTTGCAAGAGGGAGGAGATTTCAATGTACTCTGTACTAAACGTATTAGTATGGTAAAACAGCCATATGGAGGATATCTAAATAAAAAGCAATTTGATATTACTACTATTGATGACGGAAAAACATTGAATGAAGCAGAGAATATTCATGCTTCGTTAATTGGTCTTGCGGTCGACTATTTGACCCGTTTTATGATGGGAACATCCGTAGAAGAAGCTTTTAAAATTTCGTTACAGGGAGCATTGTGTCTTGATTTATTTTTAAATAATGCAAGTGGCAAAAAAGGGTTGGCATTAGGAAATGCTAAGAAGTTATTAAAAGGCATAAAAGGTCTTGATAATGAGTCTGTCAGTAATGCATGTAAATTAGTTGGTTACGATGTTTGTTTCAGAGCGGGTGTAATTGGGTATAAACCAGTAGAAGAAATTAAGCCTGATAGTGATACTATTGAGAATATTGTGATTATGGTTAAACGAAGTCTGGCATTTTGGAAAGAATATGGTCCTATTACAAAAGATGGTTTTACTTTTGAGGGTGGTTATACGGATATAGTATCATCAGGAGATGGAGATTATTTAACTGAGAATACATTGTGGGATTTTAAGGTATCAAAAGAGGAACCAAAAAGTAAATATACATTGCAGTTGTTAATGTACTATATTATGGGATGTCATTCAATACATCCAGAATTTCAGAAAATTGAAAAACTCGGAATATTTAATCCGAGAAAAAACAAAGTTTATATAGCCGAGATATCTTCAATTAACCCTGAAGTAATTGAAAAAGTATCTCAGGATATTATCGGATACAAATAAAGAGTTGGGTTTATTGCTAAAAAGGAAAATGAAAATTATATGAAAAACATGAAAATAGAAGCCAACGGAACAGAAATCAGAGTGATGGGCGATGTTGTTAATGAAGAAGCTTACATTTCGCTCACTGATATTGCAAAATATAAAAATCCAGATAATGCCTTTATCGTGGTGGCAAACTGGATGCGTAATCATTCTACGATTTCATTTTTGGGCTTGTGGGAGCAAATTCACAATCCGAATTTTAAACCTATCGAATTCGATAGGTTTAAAGCAGAATCTGGTGATAATGCTTTTACGTTGACACCGCAGCAGTGGATCAAAGCAACGGATGCAATTGGTATCGTATCAAAATCGGGACGGTATGGCGGCACTTATGCCCATACAGATATAGCTTTCGAGTTTGCTTCATGGATTTCACCGGAATTTAAGCTTTATATTATCAAAGATTATCAGCGATTAAAGAAAGATGAAGCAGATCGGTTAGCAATTGGATGGGATGTAAAGAGAGAACTTTCAAAAATAAACTATCGTATCCACACAGATGCAGTAAAAGAATTTTTGATAACGCCCACATTATCTCCGCAGGAAATGGCATATACATATGCTTCAGAAGCAGATATTTTAAATATGGCTTTGTTTGGAAAAACGGCAGCACAATGGAGAAGTGAAAAAGGAATAAAGGGGAAAACTCCTAATATCAGAGATTTTGCTTCAGCAGAAGAATTGGTTGTGCTTATCAATCTGGAAGATACAAATGCAGATTTGATAAGACAGGAAGTGCCTAAAATTGAAAGACTGAAAATATTAAGAGAAAAAGCGTACAGGCAATTAGAGCTTTTGAGAAAGAACCAGGATACGATTGCGGCATTAAAGAAAAATCTTATTGAAGATACAGAAACAAATGGTTGATTTCCTAAGCAAAACCGTTTCCAATCTAAATTGGAACATATTGCTATTATCCACAGTTACGGAGCGAGTGTTATCAACACCGATAACAAACTGATAACATTAGCCCATATAGGCAGGACAATATGGATAGATTAAATAATCGAAAGAAAAGTGAACACGGCAACAAATAATCTCTAAACAAAATTGATTAGTAATTGTCGAGTTTGAATAATTTTTAAAAGCTCGCAAAGTCTTGTGAAATGAGAATTTGCGAGCTTGTTTTTTGCCTTGTGGTACTAAAATGGTACTGAAGTGAGCTATGCAGGAATAGTTTCAGTTATGCCTGAGGCCATGTTATTTTCTACTCAAAATATTCATTAGGAGAAATCTCTCCATTATTTAATTTCATTTTTATTTCACACCATTCCGAAAGGAAGTTATTTACCAATCCATATTCGAAAGTTAATGCAACAGGTGAGCCTGCACTTTCATAATCATCTTCGTTGTAAGTTGGTCTGGCGGTCTCGGAAGGTTTTGCCGGAGTCATTGAAGTCAGATGAATCAGGTTGCCGGGAACTGTATACTCCGGAAATCTTGTGCCTTTTCCACGTGCAGGAAGTGATGTGGCACTTTCTTCAAGCCAGAAAAGTGTTTCAATGATATCTTCAGCAGCACCAAGGCTGTAATCAGAGATTGCCTTGTAATTGCAGTGCAAAGCATCAGCAAGCTTTAGAATCATATCTTCACCGGGAATGCGGGCACCGGTTTCATACGGGGATATGCGGACAGACATATTTTTGCTTTCAAATCCAAGTGCACCGCCCATCTCATCCATTGTCATTTTACGGAATACCCGTATTTTCTTTATTCTTTCACCAATTGTCATAAAAGATTAAGTGATAATTCGTGCGTTTGCGGAGAAAATTAGTTAAGGAGCCGAGATAAATATGATACACTTAATCTGATAATTGTATTTTATATTGCATTTTAGATTATATTAAGACTCATACCATATTTTTGATGAAGATGACAATGATACCGGGTATAAGGGATTATCGATATGTGCCGGTAAATAATAGTATGTTTGCTAAAGCAGAGATTCCATTTCTAGTTTTGAAAAGAATTGCGGAAAATGTTTTATAGAGCAATAGTGACAGAGAATAAGATGCAATTTAGGAAGGGGTGCAAGGCAATATGAGCAATGAATTAAATATTGAACCAAATGACAAAGACATCGAACTTGAAAAATTATGTACTGATTCAGTAGAATTAATACATTATGCGAGAAATGTGATTGTTAAACATGTAAATATTGTGCAGATCATGACTTATTATTCATTGGGAAGGTGGATAGTAGAGACTCAACAGATGGGGTAGAAACGTGCAAAATATGGAAGTAAGGTTATCAAGATATTATCTGAAAAATTACAGGAAGAGTTTGGAAAAGGATTTTCAGAAGATACCTTGAAAAATGCCAGGAAATTTTATTTGACTTACAAGGAACGAATAAGTGAAACAGTGTTTAGCCTTTTTGCAATTGAAAAAAGCGAAACAGTGTTTAGCCTTTTTGAAAAAGAACCTCCATTCATTGTTTCTTGGTCGCATTATTTGCAATTAATGCGAATAGAAAATGAGGATGAGCGTAGCTTTTATGAAATTGAATCCGCAAAATCAGGATGGGCAGTTCGTACTTTACAAAGACAATATAATTCAAGCTTGTATGAGCGTTTAGCGTTAAGCCGGGATAAAAATGGCGTTCTACGTCTTGCAAAAGAGGGAAATGTGATTGAAAAACCGGAAGATATAATAAAACAACCTACAGTTTTAGAATTTTTAGGCATGGAGGAAAAGGCAAAGTATTCAGAAACAGATTTGGAAACAGCACTTATAAATAAATTGCAGAAATTCTTGCTGGAGTTGGGAAAAGGGTATTTGTTTGAGGCAAGGCAGAAAAGGTTTACATATGATGAAGAAAACTTTTATGTGGATTTAGTGTTCTATAATCGTCTGTTACGTTGTTATGTATTGATAGACCTTAAAGTGGATAAACTAACGCATCAGGATATTGGTCAGATGCAGATGTATGTTAATTATTATGATAGATATGAAAAATTAGAAGATGAAAATCCCACAATAGGTATTCTTCTATGCAAAGAAAAGAATGATGCTTTAGTTGAAATCACTTTGCCTAAAGATGCTAATATTTATGCATCAGAGTATAAATTGTATTTGCCTGATAAGAAACTGTTACAGCAAAAATTGAAGGAATGGATTGAAGAGGAGGAAGAGTAAGATTAATTTTATAAGAATTAAAATAGCAGAGTATTGGTAATAAGAAGAATTTTGGAGGATGATATGTCTATAAAGAAGTTACAAATATCAGAATAAAAGGATGTGGGGTAATGACATATAAAGTGTTTCTGGCCTGGCAAAGCCAGAATAAGAAAACTGCAAGCTATATAAAAAATCAATTAGATAAAGCCGTAAAGCTACTAAAAGAACAGGGAACAACAATAGACGTAATAAAAAGTCCGACTCAAGAAGATGCAGGTTCTCCTAATATAAACTAAGCTATTTGGAAGCAGATACAAGGTGCAGATATTTTTATTGCTGACTTATCGTTTGTATCGCGGGTGCGCACGTCAAATGACAATGTAATGTATGAATTAGGAATAGCTGACGCACTTTTAGGAGCTAATAGGACAATTATTTTAGCAGATGAAAATACTAAAATTGAAAAGCTGGCTTTTGATATTAATCACAAGCGTATTTCTCCAATCAACACGGATAATAAGAATTTCTATAGAACTCTTTCGGAATGGATAATACAAGCATTGGAAGAGTCTGACAAACAGCGATTTACTAGGCGGTATATTATAGAAGAATTTGCATCAGATGTGGTGTCGATTGTTAATTATTTCTATCGTATGTCATATTATTCCGATGCTACTTATTCTGCTGGATTACAGATTCCTACAGTTGACCAAATAGAGTCAGAATTATCAAAAACGAAGATTGGAATGTATGCTGCAGAGGTTGACTTTTCTACTATTATTCAAATTTTAGAACAAAAGTTACAGAAGCTTATGGATTTTACGCATCCAAGAGCAGTGTGGCATATATTAAACTTGATTTCGTCAATAAAAGATTACCAGCTGTATTGCAATAGTATCCAATATAGGCATTTGAATATAATCGATTAAGGCAAAGAACAATACGGATTGTATGATAAAAAACATTTTTTTTAAAGTCAGGAAATAATGTTGGAGAAATAAAAGGCAGTGTCTTTTTTAATAAGAATACCATTATATGTCAGAATATAAATTGCAATATTGTGCTAGATAAAAGGTGGACAGTAAAAGATGATGCTAATTTTAAAGTACAGAATATTGTTTTAGATAATGGTACTGAGCAAACTGCAGTCGTTATGAAAATTGCTACTTATGCTGAAGCGTATCGAAGGTATCTTGCAACTTACATACATGGAATATTGGAAGCTGTTAATGGTCTGATAGATTATTGTGAGTTAGAGATGGTTCATATTGGAAATGATGGAAAGGAGACTGGGATAATAACATTGATATTACAATAAAATTGCGATAAAAAATAGCTAGTTCTGGTATGAATATTCAGATAAAAATGTTTGATGACCATATAGTAGTTGAAAGTCCTGGGAAACTTACGGGACTTGTAAGAGCAGATAATATACATTTCACACGTTTTTTCAGAAATCCTAAGATTGCAGAGTTTTTAAAGAACTATAAATTTGAAAAAGAATTTGGTGAAGGTGTTAATCGTATGTGTAATGAGTTGGAGCAGGTGGGACTAAAAGATCCTGTATATAATACAAATGCTTTTATGTTGCAGGCGGTTATTTATAATTCAAAAGATGGAAAAACTATTTTTGAAAAAACGCTTATTCATTAAATATATACCTTTGTTAAAAGCGGTAGATGTTACTGATATAATTATTAATAATATCAGCCTAAGGAAGGATTTGACTGATGACGGATGCAGAGCAGCGAGAGGCTGCAAGACAATTTGCAAATAAATGGCAAGGTAAAGGCAATGAGGACGAAGACGGACGTTCCTATTGGCTTGATTTTCTGACTAATGTTATGGGGATGGAGCATGTTACCGATCGTGTGAATTTTGAAAAGAAAGTCATTGTCGATGGGAGCACTAAGCGCATAGATGTATATATTCCGGAAACACATGTGCTGATTGAGCAAAAGAGCCTCGGAAAAGCATTGGATAAGAAAATACATAACTCCGGAGATATAGAGCTTACTCCATATGAACAGGCAAAGCGTTACAATGATAATCTGCCATATGGAGAAAAGGTAAGATGGATCATTACGTCCAATTTTGCAGAAATCTGGGCATATGACATGGATGCTCGTGTACCGGAGCCGGTAAAGATTTCTCTGTCGGAGCTTCCGGGAAAATATCCGCTTCTCGACTTCCTTGTAAAACAGGACGTGAAGAAGATATCACATGAGATGGAAGTTTCTATTCAGGCAGGTGACATTGTAGGCTTGCTTTATGATGCCTTTCTTAAGCAATACCGTAATCCGGAAAGCGAGCAGACCCTGAAGAGCCTGAATGTCCTATGTGTCAGACTTGTATTCTGTCTCTATGCGGAGGATGCCGGGATATTCGGACGCCGCGATATGTTTCATGACTATTTGTCGGGTGTTGACACACCGCATATGCGCTCAGCTTTGATTGAGCTATTCAGAGTATTAGATCAAAAGGCGGAGGATCGCGATCCATATCTCATACCTGAGCTTGCAGCATTTCCATATGTAAACGGCGGATTATTTGCAGATGAAAATATCGAGATCCCCATGTTGAACGAAGAAATACGTGAGCTTCTCCTTGTTAAGGCGAGCGAAGATTTCAACTGGGCGGATATCAGCCCTACTATCTTTGGCGCTGTATTCGAGTCTACCCTGAATCCGGAAACAAGACGTTCCGGAGGTATGCATTATACCTCAATTGAAAATATTCATAAGGTTATTGACCCATTGTTTCTGGACGATCTGAAGGAAGAATTACAGGAAATCAAGGAGATCTCCGTGCTTAAGACAAGGAACCGAAAGTTGGAGGAATACCAGACAAAACTGGCGACTCTGGAATTTTTGGATCCGGCAGCCGGAAGCGGAAATTTTCTTACAGAGACTTATTTGTCGATTCGTCGTTTGGAAAATGAATCAATCAGTACACGCTTAAACGGACAGATGACGATCGGTGAAGTCTCAAATCCGATCAAGGTGTCTATCAGCCAATTCCATGGGATAGAGATCAATGATTTTGCTGTGACGGTCGCTAAGACGGCACTCTGGATTGCAGAAAGCCAGATGATGAAAGAGACGGAGGATATACTCTACGGAACGCATCTGGAGTTTCTTCCGTTGAAAACAAATGCCAATATCGTGGAGGCAAATGCGCTGCAGATAGATTGGAATGATGTGATTCCGGCGGGAAAGCTTAATTACATCATGGGAAATCCGCCGTTTGTCGGGGCGAGATGGATGAATCATGATCAGAAAAAAGATGTCTCAATGGTTTTCAATGGCTGGAAAAATACCGGAGATCTTGATTATGTATCCTGCTGGTACAAGAAGGCATGCGATTATATCGGAGACACATTGATTCGCGTGGCTCTTGTTTCAACAAATTCAATCACACAGGGAGAAAGTGTTTCCATATTATGGAAGCCATTGTTTAGTAGCGGCATTCATATAAATTTTGCTTATCAAACATTCATATGGGATAGTGAAGCATCTATAAAAGCTCATGTTCATTGTGTGATTATTGGATTTAGTCGTGCCCAAAATGATAAGAAATACAGAATATTTACGGATAACACTGTTCATGTAGTAAATAATATTAATGCTTATCTTACAGATGCGGAAAACGTATTTATTGAGAAACGAACGAAACCATTATCAAATGTTCCGCCTATCGCCCTTGGAGGACAAGCAATAGATGGTGGATATTTGATTCTGACAGAAGAAGAAAAAGAAGATCTGCTTGCGGAGGAGCCACAGGCGGCGAAGTTCATCAGGCATTACATGATGGGAAAAGACTTTATTCAAAGAAAACCCAGATATTGTATTTGGTTAGTTGATGCAGATCCAAAGCTGTTGAAAATGTGTCCGAAAATATTGGAAAGGGTTAAAAAGGTTAAGGAATTCAGGTCAAAAAGCAATAGAGATAATACTAAGAAAGCTGCCGGTACACCTACTCTCTTTGCATCTATTAATGAGATGAAAGGTGAATATATTGCAATTCCAAAAGTATCTTCACAAAACCGAAGATATGTACCGATGGACTTTTTATCAGGGGAGATTATACCGGGAGATAAATTGTTTACGATGCCTAATGCAACACTTTTCGAATTTGGAGTCTTAACGTCAAATGTACATATGGCATGGATGAGAGTTGTGTGTGGCAGGTTGAAGAGCGATTATAGTTACTCTAATACCATTGTCTACAACAACTTCCCTTGGCCTGTACCTGCGGATGAACAGAAACATAAGATCGAACAGACAGCACAAGGCATCCTTGATGCACGTAAGTTGTATCCGGATTCTTCACTGGCAGACCTGTATGACCCAATCACTATGCCGCAGGAGCTTCGAAAAGCACATACGGCGAATGATCGTGCGGTTATGGCAGCATATGGATTCAGCACAAAGATGTCGGAAACAGACTGTGTTGCAGAGCTTATGAAGTTGTATCAGAAGCTGGCAGATAATCGTAATGAATAAGAGAAAGTATCAGAGGCTGAACCCCATGAAACTACATGGGCTTCAGCCTTTTTCCTGTTTGGAGCCAATTTTTGTGAAGAAGGAGGACGGATAGTTCACATGGCCATGGTTTGTCCAAAAAGCTACACATGAGCTTGCCTCTGTGGTAAAATTATCTTAATAAAAAGAAAATCGAATATCAAGCAAGTTGTTTAATACATAAGATGTGTTTCCACTGTTTATATATCCGCTCCGACATTTCACATATGTTCGGTTTCGGCGGTGAAACAGTCCTTTTCGTTAACTTTCATTTACTTCCACGGAGGCAAATATATGAAACACCGAGCGCTTAGTAAACGTATCATCTCAATTCTTCTAGCACTGCAAATGGTTCTTTTGCAGCCGCTTTGTTCGCTTGCGGACATACCGCAGCACAGACCGACAGTGATCGACGGCGCAAGGTTAAGTGAAGACCGACTCACAGATGGTGATCTTGTCTATTTCGGCGTGTCCGGATTAACAGTGAAGGAAGCAAGTGATACCTATGAGATCGCGATTTACCGCGAGGGTGATCTCGACCGTGAAGCCTCGGTGACAGTTCATACACTTGATATTTCCGCTCTATATAATAAGGATTATCGTCTCATGGGCGATAATATCAAAGAGCTGGAGAGCGGCATGACCTTGCTTGAGCGTGCAGCAAAGAGTGACAGCAATGCTGCTGAAAATGATGTGCATGGAACAGAGTATAACTTCGATGAAGACGGCAATCTGATCGGCAAAATCGATCCCAACGATATCTTTGATGGGGTAGTTGCCACACCGACAGAAGTAAAGAGAACCGAAGATACGAAGAAAATCGGAAGTACAGAAAAAGAAACTAATTCGAAAAAGACAGATAGTACAGACAGAATTAAGGATGCGAATACAACTGAGCATACGGACGAAGTTAAGAGCTCTGAGAAGTCTGATAGCGCAGAGAACTATACTGACACGGAGCAGTCAGGTAATGCAGACAAAGTAAGCAAGACAGAAACAATAGATGGTGCAGACGAAGTTAATGGAACAGATAAGCTTGGTGGTACGGAAGATTCTGTAGAGAAGGATAAGGTTGATAAGCCCGCCGAAAACAAAGCTTCAGAAGCTTTGGAAGATGCAAATGAATTTAAAGTTGTTAAAGCGTCGACATTTACAGAGAAATCAGACAGCACAGATAAAAATGAAAAGACGGAGTCGTTAAAGAACGAAGACGACATTAAGGATGCAGAGCAGTCTGCCGATACTGATGAAATTAAGGATAAAGCTGCATCCGGCAATACTGACAAAAACGACAACAAAGATGAAAATGATGTAATCAAAGACAAGGCTGATACTAAGACTTCTAAATCGGAACAGGATACAAGCGATGCAGATAAGGCATCATCTTCCGAAGCTTCAAAAAGCACGGAAAATGAGCAGGATACAGGTAAAGATGCTCTGAAAGATGAAGATGAGCAGGGTACGGATGAAAATGATTTGAAAAAAGAAGATGAAGCAGATGATGCAGAGGAGCCGGATGAAAGAGGCGAAATTAAAGACAAGGACAAGGCAGACTCTGTTCTTTCTGTTGCAGGAAGTGATGCGGTAAGCACGGGTAAGAGCCGTCTTGCCATACTTAAGGAGGAGGCAACGGGAGAGCCTACAAGAGAAGAGGGTTCAAGCGGAGTCAGCGGCAGTCTTACAGATGCCATCCTCGCACAGATCATGCCGGAGCAGATTGAAGCCATCCCGCATTCGGCAGAGCAGACTATCACATTTGCACCGGGAGAAAATGTACAGTACCTTAAGTTCCGCATTCATGACGATAAGCTGTCAGAAGGAACGGAAGCATTCTCGGTGATGATAACAGATGCCGAAAATATGGAGCCGTATATGGTGACCTCCTTGTCAGTCATAATCACCGATGATGAGGAATCGGAGCAGTCGGAGATATCCTTCGACAGTGACGCCTATGCAGTCGAGGACGGCAAGGCGCTGGTGACATTGCAGAGAGATGGCGCCGAATACTCAATGGCATCCGTAAATATCCGCGGAAAGGATGCGGAAACCGGAGCAAATCAGGTCTATGGTACGGTCGTGTTTGCACCATATGAAACAGAGAAGGAAGTTGAGCTTGCCGTCACAAAGGACAGCACGCTTTATCTCAGCGACTATCTTGCCGCACAGGCAGGCAATATGACCGAGGCCGATGCCATCATGGCGGATGGGGCAGATAGGAGCATGCTTTTATCCGGTATATCTATGCTGTCAGAAGAGGACGAGGATGCCGCAGTCACATCCTTAGCAGCTGCAAATGCTTCAGAGGATCTTTCCTTCGATATTTCGATCGATAAGAAATCCTATAAGGTGAAATATAAAAAAGGTGACGTCGTAGCTGACATCTACGACGAGAGCTATACTCCTGCACTGGAGGTTGGACAGTATTACTTCTCTGCAAGCACGGATGTCGGGGGCATATTTTCCTACGGTAAAGATCAGCGCCACGGAAGCAAGCCTAACAAGCTCGGTACGCTCCAGAACCGCTATGTGATCGCAAATGAGGAAAAGGACTTTAGTAAGGGCTACGGCAAGCTGGAATACTTACATACGACTACATGGTGCACAGGCTCCGTATGGAGCTCAAATGAGCATCCGCCTGCCGGAAGCCCTGCCATTAACGGACTTTACTATCAGTATCTTATCCCGCATTGGGCACAGACAAGCAGCTACGGAGGAGGCAACAAGGTGCGCTTAAAGCTGCATGCCATCGGTGCAGGAAATGACTTCGGACAGAAGGATAGTAACGGAAAATTCGACAAAAAGCTTTCAAGTGAAGCAGCGGTAAAAGTGCAGAACATCGCGGATAATATCGAGGCCATAGTCTATGCGGTAGATGATACTAAGACTCAGACACCTAAGAGCTATATGCAATTCTACGGTATTGCCGCAATGTACAAAAAATACCAAGTTACTGTTGTGAATCCTGATAAAAAGGACTTCCTCGGAGCTCCGGCTTCTGTACCTATGCAGGTGAAGATGGAGTGCGGCGCACAGATAATCGAGCCGGGGCATACCGACAGTAGGAATATCTATACTAATGTAGATACAGATGATGCGAACATAGTCTTCACACTTAATAAAAATACTATCAATGGCGTAGACGGTATCTTCGGCACCATTACGGGATATACGATCACCATTTCCCCGGATGATAATGATAAAAAGGTCACTGCCGATTATCCGTCGGGCTATCTGAAATATCTTGACAGCATGGTCGGAAAGAGCGTCAACACTGATGCCATAGATCTATCAAAGGAAGCCGTTAAGACGGTAAAGGAGCGTGCGACGGCTCATCTTGATACCATAGTCATGGATAAGTATTTCGTGAACTGGATCGAGAGTATTCAGAAGACAACATATGGAGACAGCAAAGGTCCTGATGCATCGTATTACCAGATGCTGAGCTTTAAGCCGACCGTGGTGTACACAGATGTTAAAGTTAGTGTGGCGGCACCGGATGCGGGCGGAGTAAGTACTAATGCGCATTTTACAGATACCGGTCTTCCGGCTGTAGGAAGTGCCAAGGTCTTCCACGCAGGTGATACTCTGGATCTAAGTGCTGTATCCGATGACGCAAATTACCGTGTCACAGGCTTTGAGATATCAGAGGACGGAGGCGTACACTTTAACAGCATTCGTGATACCCATTACTTCACGCTCCGCGCGGATAAGAATTATGTGATACGTCCGCTGCTTGCCAAAAATGACAATCATGTAGAGATAGAGTTTGAATCTGAGGAGGCAAGAAAGAATCTCAGCATTGAGAACCTGATCCCGCAGGACAAGCTGAACGGCACCTACCTTAAGGGCAAGAATGTCATCAATCTGAATCCGGAAGAGAGCAGCTGGACAGAGATGATGCAGCCATCGATCGGTGCCGCATGTACCGTCCGTGTACTTGTGAAAGGTACACCTTCCGATACCAATTATGTATATCGTCCGGTAATCACAGATCGGATGACGGGCAAGAAATATCAGACGCAGGGCTATAGCTTTATTCTGCGCAGCAATACCGCAGATAATGTCCTGAAGCTCGGAATCGAGAAGGTTAAGAAGAGTGAGCTTGTGGAATACAGTCTCAGCGGAACTGTGGTGGCACGTGTAAAGACCATACGTGAAACGGGACTGGCTCCGCAGACCAATCCTGCAGAAGGATATGCCGTTTCGCTGGCAAACGGTGAATTTGAGACGAACGGAAGCAGCCATGTGCAGCTTCAGTCTGCGACGGCAGATGACACCGGCATCATCAGTCTGGCAGGAATCAAGGCTAAGGAAGGAGACCGTATCAGTCTGCTGATAGATAACGGCATCGATGATGCACAGGTAGCGGATTTTGTATTCGGCAGCGGTACACTCGATAAAATTACAAATATTCGCAGCGTTGATGCAGGTATGATCGAGATACACTATCCTATCACCGCGCCGGTGGTGACATCGATTTCCTATGATTATGATAAGTCGGAGAGCAGGCAGAAGACAGATCTTCGTAAGAATCAGGTGCGCTGCTTCGACGATAATCTGAAGCTGACGGCAATAGTGGATCAAAAGAAACGCAGCATAGATAAGCTTGTATTTACCGTGCGGACGGTCACCGGTGCCGAAGCAAGCTATGAAGCAAAGGCCACAGCAGCAGGCTCTAATGTATTCACTGCGACTATCCCGTCAATGCTTACGAATCTTCATAACGGAGATCGTATCACGGTGTATATCGTGGATAAGGAAAAGCGCAGTGTGACGGTGGGAGATACAGCACAATCCGTCGCTATCACCTATCCGACGGTTGACACGGGACTTGTAAGCTATGTGGAAAATGAGGTGATCGCTCCTAAGGAATTTGATATAGATGGGGCTATGGGTGAGGTGAATATTCCTCTTCTCGGTGCTGCTAAGAGTACCGCACAGAGCGGCATCCTTAATTTTTCACGACTTGACTATCCGAACGGAACCGGATTCTCGCTGAATATCAATTTCGATATGATGCTGAAGGACGCCGGCTCGATGACAGCGAAGCAGAAGGCAGACGCTGTGAAAACCTATCAGAAGTCTGTTCAGAAGACGCAGAAGCTGAAAAAGGAAGCAATCGCAGCAGGTAAAGATGCGGCAGATGCCGGTGCAAGTGCGGATCAGATCCGCATGATGGTTGAGGCAGAAGATCGCGATCTTTCGATAGAGGAGCTGAATAGTGTCATTGCTTACGATGAAAGGCAGGCACGCAGCAACGAGCTTCGTGATCGTAAGCTTACGGAAGCGAAGAACGAACGCGCGAATATGACAAAGACGCAAGGATACATCAATGTTCGTGTGATCTTCAATTTGGGCTTCGAATTCCTGTATGATCCGGTGAAGAAGGAATATGTACTTGCAACTACAGCTGTTACCGTCGGCGGTGCACTGGATGCATCAAAAACCTTCTATACCATGGTAGGTTATGTGCCGTGCTTCCTGAATCTGTCAGGCGGTGTTGAGGTGGATCTTACCATGGGCGGAGTCTGCCCGGAGGGTAAAAATGCGTATAATGAGGGTGACTTCAATGCCTATAGCGGAAATGTACAGAATATATTCTCGGGTGGTGATTTCCTGGTCGAGCTGGATTCTGTCGTGAAGGCTAAGGTGCAGGTGGGAGCCGGCCTGTGCGGTGTGCTCAGTGCGCGCGGCTATGTAAGCGTATTGATGAAGCTGCAGCTTGTTAAGGACAATGTTTCTGCCGATCCATACGGAATCATCCTTAATGCGGCAGGAGGCATAGGCTTCGATCTTGTTCTGCTCAGCATGGATGTTGATATCGCAAAGATATCTCAGGGCTGGGGCAACTATGCAGGTCGAACTAAGGTTGAGTACTTCAATAATCTGATAACGAAGGAATACGGAGATACACTTGCAGTGAATGCTTCGGCGGAAGGCACTGAAGGCTCGAATGCCGCTGCATTCTCACTGAATGCAATATCGGAAGAGGATGAAGAAGGGACTGCAGCATTTTCATTGAATGATGCATCTGAAGAGGCATATGCTGAAGGTAGCGGGGACGAGATCACCTTCAGGCGCTACGACATGGGCTCTTCGGATATGAGCAGCTTCGGTGAAGAGATGCTGCTGAGATCAGGCGGAGTCAATGCACAGCCTGTGCCGGTAAATATGCAGATACTCATGGATAAGGCGGCGTCACGAACAAGACCTGAGATGGTCAAGCTCCCTGACGGGCGTTATTTTGCGGTATTTATAGCTGCCTCTGGTAATGGCGATTCGTCTCGCCTGTACTATACTATTGGTAAAGGAGGCGGAAGCTGGAGTATACCAAAGGTGGTAGATAATAATGACGTAAGCTATGATTCCATGCCTGCACTGACCGTTGTGGGTGACAAAGTAGTGATCGCATGGATGGATGCATCAAAGCAGATCGAGGGTACTGATGACCGGGTGACTATGGATGCATATATGGATAAGTTCAATGCCTTCAATATCAGCGGTAGAGTGTATGATAATACTAAGAGCAGTTTGGGCAGTGAGTTTAAGATTTCAGATCCTAAGCTGGACGGATTCTATCTTCAGGCACCGTCACTCTGCACGGTGGGAGATAAGGTATACTGCACCTATGTGGCACGAGAACTCACGAATCTGAATAAGCTTGAGGAACTGGCGGATCTTAATAAGAGTTATTCAACCGCCATGCGGGCAACGCTGGATATAAAAAATGATCCGGTCGTTGAGAAGAACGAATATGTAGTGATCAAAAACGAGGAGAAGATCGACCCGCTGGTTACTGATTATCAGACCGAGGGCATACGAATTGATAGGACAGATTACCTTGTTACTGCGTTTACCATCGATCAGGATGGAAAGTTTGAGACCGGTGACCGACAGCTGTACCTTGGGCTCTGCGATGTCGATAAGTCCAGGAATTACTATCCTATCAAGATAGGAAGTGCTAAGAAGTGTCAGGCGGTGCCGAAGCTTACGAAGGTGAACGGAAGACTCGTGCTGAGCTGGACCGAGGACGGTGAGATGCTTGAGCTTCTCGATGTAAGCGGACTGATTGAATCTCTCTTCCATACCACGGAGATCGGAAACAAATACAGCGAGGCTGAAGGTGCATATTATGTGCCGGGTGGAACGCCGGCGGATTACAGCTGGTACAAGAAAACTGCAGAGCAGCTTGGGCTTAAGGATGAATTACCGGATAGTAGCCCGGGTAGTCGCTCCGGTACGGAATATGAATATAGGGGAAGCTATTATGAGGCAATCTATAATGGCGATTTCCGTAATGTAGAAACACGCCTCAAGGAGAACGAGGAGCACAGTAGTTCCATCGATGATTATACGATTGCCGGTGACGGTAGGGATCTCTATGTATTCTATACTGATTTCGGACCGGAGATCGAGGAAGCAACAGTAGAACTCTATGGCCGTCGCTACCGTATGGCAAAGGACACGAGTGGAACGTCCGGAAGCGGTGGATCCACAGGCGGCAGCGGGACTATAGGCGCGACAGGCGGAGCAGATGGCAGTACATCCACCGGCACTGGTGGTGAAGGCGCAGGTGGCGGTACATCCACCAGCACGACCAGCAGTGAAGGAACCGGTCATCATTCCGACAGTGCATGGGGCTTTACCGATGCAGTCTGCATAACAGACCTCAATGAGGTTATCGATGATTTCACGCTTACCATGGACACAGATGGAAGTATCACCTTATTGACGGATTTCTATAAGCAGTGGATAGATAATGACGGGCACATTCAGTACGGTCAGAATAAACTTGTTGAGATCGACTTCGAGCGCGGTGGATCGCTTGATATTGATGATGTCTCTATTGACATGGATAGCCACATGATCGCCGGCGAGACCTCAACAATTACATTTGATGTTGTCAATGCCGGACTGCTGGAAGCAAAAGGCTTCACAGTAAAGGCAGAACTCATTGAAAACGGAACTATCTTGGAGGAACTGTATAGTGGAGGAGACGTTGACCGCATACTCGATACTAACGAGTCTGCCACGGTTCAGATTCCATGGAAGGTACCAGACGGAGATCTGAACGGAAAATCAATCAAACTCATTGTTACCGAGAAGGCTACTACGACAGCAGCCGAGACTACAGCAGAAATCGAGCTTAAGTCGGAAGCAAAAATTGCACTTGATATGGAAGAGGTGACATTTGACAAAGATGAGGCAGTCATCCCGTTTGAGATCAGTAATATAGGCAATGCGGCGTCGGCACCGTGCGAGGTAGTAGCATATGCACTCGATGGTGCGGATAAGACCCGTCTGCTCGGAAGCATTCAGATCCCAGCACTGGCATCCGGCGAATCCAAGACAGAGGCGTTTCACTTCACGCCAAAGATCGAGGACTGGAACGGCTTTGGCCGTATAGATCTGGAGCTTGCAGCTGTGCAGGATGGAACGGTAGTCAGAAATACCTACGGAGATATTTACAGCTCAGAACCGGTACTGCTCGATATTGAGGACGGAACGGAGAGCATAGACATGTCGGTGAAGGAACAGCAGACTATTAAGGTTCAGTGTGCACCGTGGGATGGTCTGTGTACAGATCTTCGTTATATCAGTTCTGACAGCAAGGTGGCAAGTGTGGATGATAAGGGTACGATCACGGCAGTCGGAAATGGAAGCTGCACGATTGAGGTCTACAGTCCTGATCTGCTGCTTAAGGATACCATTACTGTCAATGTCAGCGGAAGCAGTGACGGCGGTTCAAAAACAAAACCGGTACGGAAGTCGACACATGACCGTAGCTCGAAGCTTGATACTTCGGCTCTGGGACTTCCAAGCTGGGTGGAGCACGGCGGACGCTGGGTACAAAATGCCGACGGCTCCTGGAATTACATGAAGGCTCAGAATATAATCAAGGATCGCTGGGTATGCATTTATAATCCTTATGCCGATGAAAGAAAGAAACATATGCGATATGGATGGTTTAAGTTTGGACAGGATGGCAAGATGCTGACAGGCTGGATAAAAGATGCCGAAGGCAGCAGCTACTATCTGAATCCTAACTCCGACGGTACACGAGGCATGATGCTGATCGGATGGCAGCTGATCGACGGTAAGTGGTATTACTTCTCTGAGGCGGAGGGCAGTGGCAGCATGGGTGCAATGCTTAGAAATACCGTTACACCTGACGGCTACCGCGTCGACAGTGACGGTGTATGGACAGGGCAGTGAAAAACTCCAAAGTTTAGTGGGGTGGGCTGGTGCATGATGCATCAGCCCTTTTTATAATCCTCTGATTTCGAAACAAAAGTTTCTCATCAGTTCTGAAATGTTTATTGAACGTTTCTTAATAACTATGCTGAAAGTATTTTTATATAAAGCAATATTATTATTTACAACTCTATGCTATAATATTATCTGAATTTTTATGCAGTATGATATGAAGTATTTAAGTTCTGTTAATATACGGTCTAATATGCAGATCCTTGAGAAATGAAGATCTGCGGGGCATGAGGCGATATATTATAAGGAGGAGTTTAAAATGAATGTAGCTGAAATCAGACGTCCGGCTGATATGGAAAGAATTACAACACCGGAGCTTGCAAAGAAGTTTATAGATGAGCAGATTTCGCTGATCAGAGAACAGGTAGGCGACAAAAAGGTTCTTCTTGCGCTTTCAGGCGGAGTTGACTCATCTGTTGTTGCAGCACTTTTAATTAAGGCTATCGGTCAGCAGTTGGTATGTGTGCATGTTAATCACGGCCTCCTTCGTAAGGGTGAGCCTGAGCAGGTTATTGAAGTATTCCGTAATCAGATGAACGCGAACCTGATTTATGTGGATGCAACAGACAGATTCCTTGACAAGCTTGCAGGAGTTTCTGATCCTGAGACAAAGAGAAAAATTATCGGCGGAGAGTTTATCGAGGTATTCGCAGAGGAAGCAAGAAAGCTTGACGGCATTGAGTTCCTCGCACAGGGTACGATCTGGCCGGATATTCTTGAGTCTGAGGAAGGCATCAAGGCACATCATAATGCAGGCGGACTTCCTGAAGATATGAAATTTGAGCTTGTAGAGCCTGTTCGTATTCTTTTTAAGGACGAGGTTCGTGTTGTAGGTGATGAGCTTGGATTACCGCACGGTATGGTTTATCGTCAGCCATTTCCTGGACCTGGACTTGGTGTTCGTTGTCCGGGAGCTATCACACGTGATCGTCTTGAGGCTGTACGTGCGTCTGATGCTATCCTTCGTGAAGAGATAGATAAGAACGGTCTTTCTGATAAGATCTGGCAGTACTTTACAGTAGTTCCTGATTTCAGATCAACAGGTATCAAGAATGGTAAGCGTGCATTCGAATGGTGCTGTATCGTTCGTGCCGTATGCTCAATTGATGTTATGACTGCAACTGTTGCTGAGATCCCGCATGAGATTATGGTTCATATTACAGACCGTATAACACATGAAGTTCCGGGCATCAACCGTGTGCTTTATGATTTCACACCAAAGCCGACAGGAACAGTAGAATTTGAATAATACATAATGATAATAAATATAAATCTGCAAATCGTTTATCCGGGCGGTTTGCAGTTTTTTTTATGTTAAAAATTAATGCCGGAATTGAAGTATGCTTTTGGCTCATTTTCATTGATGTATAAAAAACAATTAAATACTTGAATACAACATGATCTGTATCATAACAGTATTGAATTTATTCATGAATTTTGATAAATTTATAAAGACAATGTTTAAATGACATTAGGTTTTACGAGGAGGAATATATGAAAAAATCTTTAACTGCAGCAATTCTTGCAGGCGTACTCGCTGTAAGTCTTGCCGGCTGCGGAAACTCAGGTGCATCAAATGGGGCAAATGGTGCAGTTTCTGAGAGCAGCAGCACAACAACAACTACATCTGTAGATTCGGATAATACTGTCAGAGTAGCAGCTGTAGACCCGGGGGTAGCTTTAGATACTCAACAGTATACTTTTAGTATTATTATGAAGATCAGTGATAACATTTGCGAGTCACTGCTCAAGACAAACGATGACGGTTCTATGGAGCCTACACTTCTTGCTGAGATGCCTGAGATTTCAGAGGATGGCCTTACTTATTCATTTGAGCTTCTCCCTGATGTGAAGTTTCATAACGGAGAGATACTTAAGTCTTCAGATGTTAAGTATTCTTATGAGCGTTTAGTTAAGATGACAGCAATGGCCAGCCTTATGCAGTATGTAGAGGGCTATAAGGAATTTGAAGAGGGTTCAGCAGATGAAATTTCCGGTATTCAGATTCAGGATGATACACATTTTACTATCAAACTGACCGAGCCTTATTCTCCGTTTGCATCTGTTCTTTCTACTGCTTACTGTGCTATTTATCCTGAACAGGCATGCGAAGAGGCAGGAGATGACTGGGGATTTTCTACATTAATAGGTACAGGCCCATTCAAGCTTGATTCTTATACAACAGGCGTTGGAATCGAAATCTCAAGATTTGATGATTACCACGGAGATGTAGCCAAGATTGACGGCGTATCTTACAAGTTTATTGAGGATCCTAATACACAGGTACTTGAGTTCCAGAAGGGAAATGTTGATTACGTTGAATTAGACACAGCCCTTTATCCTGTATATTCAAGCGATCCTAAGCTCAGCCAGGAGATGCATCCTGTTCAGCCAATCGGCGGGTACAGCATGGGATTAAACTGTAAGACAATTCCTGATGCAAGAGTTCGTGAGGCAATCACACTTTCAATTGACCGCCAGGCAATCTGCGACAGCATCCTTCATGGAACAGCAACTGTATCAAACGGATACCTTTGCAATGGTCTTATAGGTTATAACCCTGATGCAGAGCCTTATAAGTATGATCCTGAAAGAGCTAAGGAGCTTCTTGCAGAGGCAGGATATCCTGATGGATATGATCTTAGACTGACAGTTAACACAAAGTATGCAACAACTGTTTCAATTGCAACTTCATTCCAGGCTCAGGCTAAGGCTGCAGGCATTAATGTTGAGGTTGAGCAGGTGGATGCTGCTGCATGGTCAGATATGAGAGCAAACGGTGGTGTTGAAGCCGGCATCGGTAACTGGTACGTTGACTATACTGATCCGGACAGCATGTTCTATCCATATCAGGATGCTCGTACTGACGGACGATCAAGCTTCTGGCATAATGCAGAATATAAGCAGCTTCTTGAGGATGGTGTAAAAACTATCGATCCTGCAGAGCGTCAGAAGATTTATCAGAGAGCTGATGAGATCATGACAAGAGAGGATTTTGCAGTAGCACCTCTTTATAATGAGACTAAGTATTATATTTTAAATCCTAGAATCACAGGATTTGAAATGGGTCCTATTTATCGTATGTTCTGGAATACTGCGGAAATAACAGGATAACAAAACATGTTAAACTATCCGTTTTGTGATGGAGAATAAACGAAAGTAGCATTACAGGGTGGCATTTCGTTGCCACCCTTCTCATTTATTAAGGAGGTTTACATGTTTTCATACACACTTAAGCGTCTGGCCCAGACGATTTTTGTGCTGCTTGGAATCAGTATCATCACATTCACCCTCCTTCAGGTAGTGCCTGGAGATCCGGTGGCAATGATGCTGGAAAAAAGAGCAGACGCTGAGACCATTGCCAAAGTTAAGGCGCAGATGGGACTGGATCAGCCGTATATGATTCAGTATTTAAATTTCATAAAGGGCGCGGTACATCTTGATTTCGGAACCTCTTATTTTACAAAAGAGGTTGTTTCACATGCATTGTTCAGATGCTTTAAGGTAACATTAAAGCTTGCATGCTGGTCTTTTATTCTTGCTGCAATTATTGGAATTCCATCAGGTATTTTTGCTGCTGTGCATCGCGGAAAAGGCAGTGATACTTTGGTTATGGTGCTTTCAATCGTTGGAGTATCAGCGCCTTCATTCTGGGTTGCTATCATTTTACAGATATTCTTTGGCTTAAAGCTTAACTGGTTTCCGATATCGGGCTTTGACAGTTCAATAAATTATGTGCTGCCTGCAATTGCTTTAGGCACACGTTATGCCGGTAATATGGCGAGAATCACGAGAACAAGTATGCTTGAGGTACTTAATCGTGATTACATACGTACAGCTCGCGCAAAGGGAGTCAAGAAGAATCTGGTAATCGTAAAGCATGCGCTAAAGAATGCAATGATTCCGATCGTAACATTGGTTGGTACTGATTTTGGTTATATGCTGACAGGTTCTATGCTTATTGAGAAGGTGTTCTCAATTCCGGGAATCGGAAAATTAGCTGTAGATGCAATGTCTAATCGTGATCTTCCGTTATTGGAGGGTACAGTAATGTATATTGCATTTGTTTTCGTTATCATCAACTTGCTGGTGGATCTTTCCTATGCATTGCTTGATCCGAGAATTCGCGTGGGGAAAGGAGTATCATGAGTAAGATTTTCGAGTATTTCAAAAGAAGAAAAGAATTTGATCAGAAGCTTGAAAACAATGAAATTGAGTATTCCAGTTTCTATGCAGATAGTTTCCGCCGACTTCGTAAGAATAAAATGGCGATGTTTTGTCTTTTCATTATTCTGTTCCTTATTATTATAGCGATTTTCGCACCTCTTATTGCACCTTATGATCCTACTGCCCAGGATTATGCTGCCGTTATGCAGAAGCCATCCAAGGCTCATATCCTTGGAACTGATGAATATGGAAGAGATATTCTTTCAAGAATCATTTACGGCTCTCGTATTTCACTCAGCATAGGAATAGGTGCTCAGATCATTGCATCAATAGTCGGTGTAGCTTTGGGATCTATTGCAGGATACTATGGCGGTAAGGTGGATATGGTTATTTCACGAATTATGGAAATCTTCCAGTCCTTCCCGGATCTTATATTTGCAATGGCAATTATGACATTCCTCGGCAAGGGTATCATCAACCTGTTTATAGCTCTCGGACTTCTTACCTGGGTTAGAACAGCCAGAATGATCCGAGGACAGGTAATGCAGTTAAGAGAAACAGAGTATGTTGAGGCAAGCCGTGTGAGCGGTGCCAACACCTTCTGGATCATAACTAAGGATCTGATCCCTAACTGTCTGTCTACTATCATTGTTATGATTACTCTTGGTATTCCTAATGCAATCATGTATGAAGCATCACTCAGCTTCTTAGGTATTGGTATACAGCCTCCTACACCTTCATGGGGCAATATGATCAGCTCTGCACAGACCTTTATAACTTATCTGCCTCTGTACAGTATTATGCCCGGTCTTGCAATAATGATTACGGTAATTGCATTCAACATCTTCGGTGACGGACTCCGTGATGCGCTTGATCCAAAACTTAAAACATGATGGAGGAAGATATGGCAGATAATATTATTGAAGTTAAAGATTTAAAGACCTATTTCCATACTGATGCCGGACTAGTTAAGGCAGTAAACGGTGTTTCCTTCAATGTTGAGAGAGGAAAAACACTTGGAATCGTAGGAGAGTCCGGATGCGGAAAGAGTATTACATCACTCTCTATCATGCGTCTTATCGAATCAGCTACAGGACGTATTGAAGGCGGCACCATAACCTTTGAGGGAGAGGATCTTTTGCAGAAATCCGAAGAGGAGATGCGACAGATACGAGGAAAGAAGATCGCAATGATCTTCCAGGAGCCGATGACCTCTCTTAATCCTGTATTTACTATAGGTCAGCAGATAACGGAAGCACTCCTTATTCATGAGAAAATGACAAAGGAGCAGGCAAAAGAGCGTGCTATTGAAATGCTTAAAATGGTGCGTATCCCAATGCCTGAAAAAAGATACGACGAATATCCTCATCAGTTATCGGGAGGAATGAGACAGCGTGTCATGATTGCAATGGCACTCAGCTGTAAACCTGCCCTTTTGATATGCGATGAGCCTACAACAGCACTGGATGTTACTATCCAGGCACAGATCCTTGAATTGATCAATGATCTTAAGGAAAAAACAGGAACTTCTGTCATGATGATCACCCATGATCTGGGTGTTATTGCAGAAGTAGCTGATGATGTAATGGTTATGTATGCCGGTAAGGTGGTTGAGAAGGCAAGCTGTGATGAGATTTTTGAACAGCCTTTACATCCATATACAAACGGTCTTTTAGACTGCATTCCAAAGCTGGATGATGACAGAGAAGAGCTTAGTACTATAGAGGGAATGGTGCCGAGCTTTGACAGCATGCCTGAAGGCTGTGCATTCAGTCCGAGATGTCCGTTTGCCAAAGACATTTGCAGGAATAAAATGCCTGAACTCACTCAGCACGGTACAAGATTTGTACGCTGCTTCAAGTATACTGATGAATGGAAGGAGGATCAAGCATGACAGATGATAGTAAAAAAGAACCTATTTTAAAGGTTTCTCATCTTAAGAAGTATTTCCCAATAAAGACATCCTCCCTCTTTTCTAAGGAAGTGTCATATGTTAAAGCGGTTGATGACGTGAGCTTTGAGCTGTACAAGGGAGAAACTCTTGGCGTTGTTGGCGAATCCGGATGCGGTAAATCAACAATGGGCCGTTCTGTAATGCGCTTGATCGAGCCTACTGACGGAGAGGTGCTCTTCGAAGGCAAGAACTTTCTTACACTTAAGGGTGAAGAGCTTCGTAAGGTGAGATCCAAGATGCAGATGATGTTTCAGGACCCTTATGCTTCACTTAATCCTCGTATGACAATAGGCGAGATCATTGCCGAGCCGCTGCTTATACAAAAAACATATAAAACAAAGGAAGAGGTTCGAAATCACGTTCTGAAGGTCATGGAAGTTGTAGGACTTAACACGAAGTACTACAATCGCTATCCTCATGAGTTTTCAGGCGGACAGAGACAGAGGATCGGTATTGCAAGAGCGATAGTAATGAGCCCGGATCTTATTGTATGTGATGAGCCGGTTTCTGCTCTGGATGTATCTATCCAGTCACAGGTTATCAACCTTATGAGAAAGCTGCAGAAGTCAATGGGAATGGCATACATTTTCATTTCTCATGACCTGAGTGTTATCAAGCATATATCTGATCGAGTTCTGGTCATGTACTTAGGACAGGTTATGGAGGTAGCTGATAAGAACGATTTGTATGAGAATACTCTGCATCCTTATACTAAAGCATTGCTTTCAGCTATTCCGCTTCCGGATCGTAAGACAAAGCGCGAGAAGATCATTCTTCAGGGAGATCTTCCGAGCCCGGCCAATCCGCCTTCCGGATGTGTATTCCATACAAGATGTTATATGGCACAGGAAATCTGCAGTAAGGAAAAACCTGAGCTTAAGGATTACGGCAACGGACACCTGTGTGCGTGTCATTTTTGCCATATGCAGCAGGAGTGATCTACTGTATTAGACAAGATAACGAATTATAGGTTGAGAGGTATAGGATGAAAATTGTTGATATAAAAACCAGTATTCTGAAGGCTAAATTAAAGGAGCCATTTCATATTTCATTAGGAACTATTCTTGAAACAGCCAGCGTTCTTGTGGAAATTGAGACAGATGAAGGAATTACCGGTTACGGAGAGGCATCACCGGGGCCGTTCATTACCGGAGAGAATATTGAGGGAACACTTGGTGCGATACAGGTACTTCGAGAGAAGCTTATCGGCACAGATCCTCGTGATATAGAAAAGGTTTATCAGATCATGGCCAAGGCAATTGCTTATAACAATACAGCTAAGGCCGGTATTGATCTTGCATGCTATGACATTATCGGAAACTCTGTAAATCTTCCTCTTTATAAGATTTTAGGCGGACTCAGCAATGAAATAGAAACCGATATGACTGTTGGCATTAATCAGCCTGAGTATATGGCTGAAAAGGCCAAGGCTCATGTAAAGGACGGATTCAATGTCATTAAAACAAAGGTTGGAATTGACGTTGCTACAGACATCAAGAGAGTTAAAGCTATCCGTGAAGCTGTCGGTGATGATGTTAAGATCAGACTTGACGCTAATCAGGGCTGGTCACCTAAGGAAGCAGTCGAAGTTATCAATCGCCTTAATGAGTATGATATTGAATTAGTTGAGCAGCCGGTACCTCGCTTTGATTTTGACGGCCTCAAATATGTTCGTGAGCACAGCAGTGTTCCGATCATGGCAGATGAAAGCTGCTGGGATTCAAAGGACGCTCTCAAGCTTGTTCAGCATCACGCTGTTGATTTTGTCAACATTAAGCTGATGAAGTGCGGCGGTCTTTATGAGGCTAAAAAGATAGTTTCTATCTGTGAGGCATCAGGCGTAGAAGTAATGCTTGGATGCATGGCAGAGGAAAGTGGTATTGCAATTAATGCAGCAGCATCTTTAGGAGCAGCGCTTAAGAACATTACAAGAGCTGATCTTGATGCAACACTTTCATTAAGTGAGGTTCCATACACAGGCGGCTTTACTATAAAGAATACACGCCATCTTGTTCTTTCTGAAGAGCCGGGTCTCGGAATCACGGGTCTTAAGAGGGAGATGCTGAAATGAATGAAATGACAGATGCCAAGAAGGCAAAACTGGAGCAGCGCATTCAGGAAATTATGAATGATGCAAATGCCAGAGGATTGGCAGCTGCTGTCATTGACAGTAAAGGAAATACGCTCTACCAGAACTTTTTTGGTTATAAGGATGCTGAACAAAAGACTCTGATCGATGAAGATACACTTTTCGGTCTGGCTTCTGTCACTAAATCCTTTACTGCGCTTTCCATTATGCAGATGGCAAGAGAAGGAATAATATCTCTTGATGACCCTATTTCAAAGTATGTTCCTGAATTTACCAATAAGAATCAAACCGAACTGGTAAGGATATGGCATCTGCTTTGTCACAGCGGAGGATTTTTCCCTCTTCCGAGGATCATCGTTCCTGAGCTTGTAAAAAGCATGGGAATTGAAGATACTTTAGAGGATGAGATCATCTACAATAAGGCTTTTGCAGATGAGGCTGTCAGACTTGTTGCAGAGCGCCTTGACGAGCAGACTGATCTGATCGGCAGACCGGGCGAGCTGATGAGCTATTGTAATGACGGATATGGCCTGCTTTCTGATATTATCAGAAGATATTCAGACTGTGATTCATTTGCTGAGTATCTTGAAAAACATATTCTCTGTCCTTTGGATATGACAAGGAGTAATATCAGCTTTATTCGTTCAACTCTGGATGATAATGTTGAAACCTTATATACTCTTGAAGACGGTAAGTGGAGGATCGATAAGGACTTCCAGAATGATGCCTTTGTTTTAAACGGCGGAGGCGCCATGAAGTCTACATTAGCTGATCTTAAGAAGTATATGGCAATGTATCTTAATGAAGGACGTGGCATTAACGGCGCTGAAATTGCTGACGGCTATACTGTACATGAGATGTGTAAGCCTCGTCAGTATGAAAGACCGGGAGTCTGGTATGGCTACGGACTTGAAACCAAGCTGGTAGGCGATATGGCCGTTCATCAGCATGGCGGCAGTCTGCCGGGCGTTTCATCCAACATTGCATTTTCAGAGGATGCTGACATTGCGGTGATCGTACTTTGCAATACTATGGATGTGCCTGTTTCAGTCATCAGCGATATGATTTTCAGAACAATGACAGGACTTCCGCTGGAGTCTGAGCGTCCTGAGCATGTGCCATATGACTGGAACGAGGATTTTAAGAAGAAAATCATCGGCACCTATGCTTCAGGTGAAGGAGATACCATAAAGCTTTTCCTTGATAACGGAAATGTTAAAATGACGGTTAATGACAATCCTACGGAGCTTAAACCTATTTATCCTAAAAAGGGATTGGTTCGTAAGACCTACTCAGACATGTACCTTCAGTTTATTGAAACACCTGAAAGGGGTATCTACGCTGCAAGATATGGAACAAGGATCTTTCCTAAAACAAAGTAATATCCAATGATATAATAACAGCGGTTGATGTATTGTATCAGCCGCTGTTTCGTTCAAAAGATTATATTATTTTCAAAAGAGTATATTGCTTAAAAGAGCAAATTGTATGAAATGATAATTTTGTTTCAAAAAAACATTTTGTTATAAAGAATCATTTTGTGTTAAAGAAGAGCTTAGCTGAAATCAGAGCGTATAGAGCTTAAATTCTTCTGCAGTATGCCGATTGACTGGGCATTTATCTGTTCTCCGAAAAAATAAACAGGTTTATTAGGGTCAATGCTTAATACCGTGTTTTCACAAGGATGATTCGGAAAACATACGTCCGCCCATTTTATTAATTCATGCTGATCATTGTCCTCTGAAATAATTCCTTTTCTGATATCCAAATCTGTTCGAATGGATTCGATCATACTAACATTAAAATCAGCTGAATGCTGCGGCTGATGTAAAACAGCCACCTTTGTTCCGGGCTTAAAACCTGATATTTTCTGAATGGTACTTTTGCTGAATTCAGTAACAACAGCATAAACCGGGAGATTGGTAAAGGAATAATCCTCCATAACCTTCGAGTAATGAAAATATGTCGTAACAATTGCTATATATTGAGTATAGTCAATAGTTTCATCTATTTCGTATTGATTGGTTAAGGTGTTAAGCAGTATAAAATCGACCTTAATATCCAAGAAATCTGACAGCTGCTTCGCTAAAGTCTTTTTGTCGTACTTGTCACATTCTATAAATAAAATCTTTTTCTTATTTAACGCATCTTCCATAGAATGTTTAAAGATCTCATTAATTTGCTGTTCGGAATAGTCCCGGTTTAACAGATCTTTGATCACCTTTGAAAATGCATGATTAATATCATTAGACTTTTCTTTTCTTTCTGAAATGTCTAATATCTCCGTTCCGTGGTGAGGACGGGTGACTATCAGCTCGTCATCCTCCAGGATCTGATAGGCATTTTGAATAGTTGAAACACTTACTCCCAATGATTTTGCAAGCTGATGAACAGGAGGCAGTTTTGTGCCGGCCTTAATATTACCGTTGTATATGGTCCATTTAATATTTTCAGCCACTTGTTTGAATAATGGCATAGGCAAATTTCTGTTTACTTGCCATACCTGTGGAATCTGGTAATCCATACATGCCTCCAAATGTACAATAATTATTAAATAATATATCAAAAATGACGAAAAAACTAAAGTAGCAATCTGCGAATATTGACATATATCACAAACAATGATTATAATGGTGATAATACAATACAATCATTATAAACGGTATAATAAAAAAGAAAAGGAGAAACGGTATGGAAATGTTGTTTCATGGAGGCACGATCATTGCAGCGGACAATATATGGGCTTTATGGGCTGTGCTTGCTTTAACTGTAGCAGTATCTATTTTCTTAGAGCAAAAGTATAAATGGGCATCAAATATATCCACACCTGTAATATCAATTATAATTGCTTTTATATTAGCTAATATTAAAGTAATACCGGTAGTTTCAGTAGTTTACGATACAGTAGGAACATACTGCATTCCTTTAGCCACGGCGATGATGCTGTATCAGGCAAACTTAAAAAATATTTTCAAAAACAGCGGAAAGATGCTGATATGTATGAATATCGGCGTTATAGCAACACTTATAGGCGGTGCGGTAGGCTTCTTACTGGTGAAGGATTCGTTAATGGAAGGGCTGGTATTTACAGGCTCTGCAGTAGCTTCATATATTGGAGGAACAGCAAACTTTGTAGCAGTAGGATCATCTAACGGTCTTTCGGATACAATGATAACAGTCGGAGCATTTACAGAAAACTTTATAATGACGTTATGTATAATTGCCCTGCTCTGGATGCCTACAAGTAAATTGTTTAAAAAGCTTTACAACCATCCGTATCAGGAAGAATTGGAAAGAGAGGTTGGAGCAGATAACGGCGCTTCAATGGCGGCAAAATTCTGGAAGAGAAAAGAAATATCATTATTGGATATAGCTAAGTGCGTGGGTGTTGCTTTAGGAATCGTTGCGGTTTCATCATACATAACAGACTTTTTTGCAACTGTGCTTGCAGTGGGAGAGGACGCAGGAGCTCTGGCTCAGCTTCCGGCAATGATATTTGGCAACAGATATGTAATTATGACATTGTTATCAATTATTCTCGTTGCTGTATTTCCGAATTTCTTTGAAAATATGAATGGTGCACATGAAATCGGAACATTTGTAATGTATTTGTATTTCGCAGTTATTGGATGCTCAGTCAACCTTGGCGACTTGGCATCAAGCGTAATTCCGGCACTGTTACTTTATACTATCCTCGGCGTATTCAATATAGGCATTTTGCTTATCGTCGGCAAACTGTTAAAGCAGAACATAGAGGAGATCACCATTGCCTCCAATGCCTGCATAGGCGGACCTTTTACAGCTATGGCAATGGCAACTTCAAAGGGCTATCAGAAACTTATTGTTCCGGCATTATTATCCGGTATATGGGGAAATATTCTGGGAACAATATTAGGAATAGCAATAATTGGATTGCTGGCAGCTTTTGTCTAATGCTTTGAAGCTTAATGCTGAGAGGATGAAATTATGGATGACGATAGAAGAATAGAACAAAATATAAAAAAAATTTTGACGGAGTGCTGCGGCGTTCAGGAAAATGAAAATGTTTTGATTTTATCAGATATAAACCAGGATCAATATATTAATGAGAAGATATTTGAAATGGTTAAAGAATGCGGTGCAAATTCGGTAATCATGGTCATGCCGGTATCTGTTCCGGGAAAAAATCTTCCGCATTTGATTAATATAACCTCAATGGAATCTGATTTGATCATAGCGACCACGACAACCTCGGTCTATCATGCTGAAGGCTTAAGAAAAGCATGCAATGAAGGGAAAGCAAGATTGCTTACAATATCGGAATGCAACAGAAATACTTTTCTTGATGGCGGTATAAGTGCTGATTTTAAAAATATTGAAAAAATAGTAAAATCAGTAAGTGAAAAATATGAGCATGGCAAGAAGATAAGGTATAATACACCGGGAGGCACCAATATCACAGCTGATATTTCCGGCAGACCGGCAAAGATGAATACGGGTATTTGTGACAAAAAAGGAATGATGGTCGGAATACCTACTATTGAAGTCTTCATTGCACCAAACGAAGAAAGCGTAAACGGGCATATAGTATGTGATGTGAGCTGTTCCGGAGGAATTGGTATCATTAAAGATCCGATTCATTTAGATGTTGAGAACGGAAAGGTTGTCAATATAAGCGGAGGCAAACAGGCTGAACAGCTTAGTGAGCTGCTGAAAAGAGAAGAGAACAGCAGTGTATATCAAATTGCTGAATTGGCAATTGGATTAAATCCTAACTGTAACATTACCGGAATCATTAATGAAGACGAAGGAAAATACGGAACCTGTCATATGGCATTGGGAAGCAACGCAAGCTTTGGCGGCGTTAATCCTGCACCTATTCATATAGATATGGTTCAAAACAGTCCTACGATTCATATTGATGACGAAGAACTATGCAGCAACGGACGCTTAACGAGTATTGATTATAATGTTTAGGAGTTAAAATAATGAAGCAGTTTGACAAAATCAATCTTGGATTATTCCCTACACCTATGTATAGGCTCAATAATATCAGTGAATTATTAGGCACTAATGTATGGATAAAGAGAGATGACATGAACGGAATCGCTCTTGGCGGAAATAAGGTACGAAAGCTCCAGTATTTACTGGCAGATGCTAAAAATAAGGGCTATGATCTGGTCGCAACGACAGGAGGCGCACAGTCAAACCATGCAATGCTTACGGCAGCATGCTGCAATAAGCTTGGCATGGAGCCTATACTGGTACTCAAAAAAAGAGGTGTTACCGAGTGCAAGGGTAATCTTATACTCAATAAGCTTATGGGTACTGATGTCAGATTTATAGATACTGACAGCTATGATTACATTACCGGTGCTGTAATGGATGAGGTAGAAAAGGAGAAGGGCAGACCGCTCTATAGAATACCTTGCGGAGGATCGAATGCAATAGGTTCAATGGGATACCTTGACTGCATAAAGGAGATAGCTGAGACAGGTGAGAAATTTGACTATATCGTGACAGCATGCGGATCAGGCGGAACTACTGCAGGCACGGCACTCGGAGCAAAGCTTTACATGCCTGGGACAAAGGTGATCAGCCCTATGGTAGATGAGGATGATTTCGATACAATAGTTCACAGACTTATGGAGCAGGTGATAGACGAGCTTGAGCTTGACATTGACATTCCTGAAGTTGATCTTTTCCCAATGTGGGGACCTGGATATGCAATACCTTCAGAGGAAGGCAATGAAGCAATTTCAATACTTATGAAGAACGAGGGCATAGTTATTGATACCTGCTACACCGGAAAAGCGTTTGCCGGGCTGATAAAGAGAGCAAGAGAGGGCTTCTTCAAGCCTGAAGACAAGGTTCTGTTCATTCATACAGGCGGAGCAGGAGGATTGTTCTCTCAGGATTGGGAGCATATGAGTTTATAAATATTATGAATAGAAAAATAGTAATTGCGGCTTTAATAATAATCGGAATTATAGCAGCGGGGATAGCTGTTGTCTCAATATTGGCGCAGACTCCGATGCCGATATAATAAGCTTGTGAAAAATAAATGATAAACAATAAGATGCGGCAGTTTGCTTACTGCCGCATCTTTCATATCAGAAGTTTTCAAGTGCTTCGGAAAGCTCTTCCCACTTAGCATAGAGCTCCTCCAATTTGGCGGAGTGTTCTGCCTGTTTAGTGCTGAGCTCATTTAATTTTGCTGAGTTTACAGCTGTAGCAGGATCAGCCATCTGAGTATCAATATCCGAAATGGCAGTTTCGTGCTGCTCAATCTCTTTTTCGCAGTTGGTAAGCGCTGTGCGAAGCTTTTGCTGCTGCTGTTTTCTTTCTTTTTGCTCCTTAAAGCTTAGCTTTGCTTCAGCAGCTGTCGAGGCATTATTGCCTGCATTTTGTCCGTTGACATTTACAGAAGCTGAATTGCCTTCACCGGAGGCGAAATTACCGTTAATTGCTCCAGGTGAATCAGTATCAGAGACAGCGTTTTTACCATCAAAAGAAGCTGTCTTCCCGAGAGCTTTATTTGCTGAGGCGTTAAAGTCTGAGACTATGCCGCTTACAGCCTTTTCCTTATCAAAGGAAGCATCGGCCTGCTTTTCAAGATAATAATCATAATTACCCTGATAGTTCACGAAGTGCTTGTGATCGAGCTCAAGTATTCTTGTTGCAGTACGATTTATAAAATATCTGTCATGAGATACATAGATGACAGTTCCTTCATAGTTTTTGACAGCCTCTTCAAGTATTTCCTTTGAGGTGATGTCAAGATGGTTGGTAGGCTCATCTAATAGAAGGAGATTGGCCTTTGAAAGCATGAGCTTTGCAAGGGAAAGTCTGCCCTTTTCTCCGCCGGAAAGATCTTTAATAAGCTTGAATACATCATCACCCGTAAAAAGGAAGGATGCGAGCAGATTGCGGATCTCAGTATTGTTCATATAAGGATAGGCATCAGATATCTCGTCGAATACGGTGTTATCGGGATCAAGCACGTGATGTTCCTGATCATAATAAGCAATCTCAACTCTGGTTCCGTACTCTATTTCTCCGCTGTCGGCTTCCTCTGTTCCGTTGATGATCTTTAAAAGTGTTGTCTTGCCGGTTCCGTTAGGGCCTATTATGGCGAGCTTTTCACCGCGCTTAACATCAAGCTCCACACCTGAAAAAAGCTCTTTATCTCCGAAGGCCTTGCCGAGATGCTCGGCAAATATTACATCCTTTCCTGAAAGCTTTGAAGGCGTAAAATGCAGCTTCATTGCATCGTCAACGTCAAAAGGCTTTGCCACGCGGTCGATCTTTGCCAGGGCCTTTTCACGGGACTCCGCACGCTTGATGGATTTTTCACGGTTAAACTGTTTGAGCTTATCTATGACCTCCTGCTGATGCTTTATCTCTGCCTGATTGTTAAGATATGCCCTCATACGGTCTTTTCTGAGCGCAGCCTTCTTTTCGGCAAAGGCAGTATAGTTTCCTGTAAACATAGTGGCAGTGCCGTTTTCAATGTCCAGGACCTTATTAACGATGCGGTCCAGGAAATATCTGTCATGCGAAACGATGATAACAGCACCCTTCCATGCCTTAAGATAGCCTTCAAGCCATGAAACGGAAGCAATGTCAAGATGGTTAGTAGGCTCGTCAAGTATAAGTATGTCCGGAGCATCAAGCAAAAGCCTGCCGAGGGCAAGCCTTGTTTTTTGACCTCCGGAAAGCAGAGAGACCTTTTTATCGAATTCATCCTCCTTGAAGCCGAGACCCTTAAGAATGCCGGTAACATTGGAACGCACGGCATATCCGTTTTCAAGCTCGAAACGATGTGAAAGCTCCGAATAACGCTTCATAAGAGATTCACTCTGATCAGTCTGCATAGCCTTTTCCAGGCTTCTGAGCTCATTTTCCATATCAATGACGCCCTGTTTAATGCTTATGACCTCATCATAAATGCTCTTTTCGGAGTCTGCATCCATATTCTGAGAAAGATAGCCTATGCGGGCATCCTTTGGTATGGTAATGCTTCCCGAATCAGGACTTTCTTCACCGATTATCTGCTTTAAAAGAGTGGATTTACCTGCACCGTTGATGCCGGTAACAGCAAGCTTGTCATGTGCCTCTATGTGAAAGCTGATACCCTTAAGGATATCCTTTCCGTCGTATGTTTTTGATAAATTATTAACTGCAAGTATCATGCCTGTTATTTTACTATACTTTGCTGTTTATGTGAATGGACAATCCGAAAGCCGTAATTTATTTGTAAGGTTCTACAGCATTTTATAATTTGTACCAAGGTGTATGCTGTGATAAAATATAATAAGCTTTGTGCAAATTTTTACAGATAGTTTTGTTATCCATGTGACATCGGAGGACAGGATGAATTTCACTAAAAAAGCTGTAAATGATCAGCTTGAAGAAATAACATACGGAGACCAAAAAGAGATAAATCAGCGCATACATAAGATAAAGCTGATCATTGTCACGGTCTTTATGCTTGCGGGCTTAAGTGCGGCGGCGATGGGTATGGGAATGCTCATAGGCATTGTTGATAACGCACCGGATATAGATACTCTTGATTTCTCACCCAAGGGCTATGCAACAACGACCTATGATACTGAAGGTGCTCTTGTAGCTACACTTGTGCAGGAGGGCTCAAACCGAGAAGAGGCCTCCTATGAAGAGATACCTAAAAACCTTATAAATGCCTTTGTGGCTATAGAGGATCAGCGTTTCTGGCAGCATAACGGTATTGACTTCAAGTCTATATCAAGAGCCGTCAAGGGAGTCGTTACCGGAGACAGCTCCGCGGGCGGAGGATCAACTATAACACAGCAGCTCATTAAGAATAATGTTTTTTCAGGCGGAAATGAAAAGGGCTTTATGCTTTATGAAAGAAAGTTTCAGGAGTGGTATATTGCCTTGAGATTAGAGAATCAGCCCGGAAAATCAAAGGAAGACATTAAAAAGAAGATAATTACTGATTATCTTAATACCATCAACCTCGGTAATAATACCCTTGGGGTCAAGGTAGCTGCAGAGAGATATTTTGGTAAGAAGCTTAGTGAGTTAGACCTTGCAGAATGCAGTGTGCTTGCATCCATTACCAAAAACCCTTCAAGGCTTAATCCGCTCACACATCCTGAGGATAATCAGGAAAGACGACTTCAGGTATTAAAGAATATGGAGGAGCAGGGATATATTTCGGAAGATGACAGAAAGGCTGCATCGAGTACAAGTGTCTATGACAGTATTAAGCTGCATGATACCAACATTTCCGGATCCTCTAAAATATACAGCTACTTTACAGATGCGCTTATAGATCAGGTTCAGAAGGTATTAAAGGATAAATTAGGCATAACAGAGGCCGAGGCAAAGAACATGCTTTATTCCGGAGGCCTAAGGATCATGACTACACAGGATCCGAAGCTTCAGGAAATCGTTGATACTGAGGTCAATAACCCGGATAACTACGATACCGCAAAATACAGCTTCAAGTGGCGCTGCTCAATTAAGCATAAATCTGACGGACTTAAGCATTACAGTGAAAAGGATATTGAAAAGTATTATAAGAATGTTAAGGGCGATAGCTATGACGGACTTTTCAGATCTGAAGATGCCGTTAAGGCAGCTGTAAATGAATACAAGGCCACGATATACAGCGAAGCCGCAGGCGATGAGATAGTTGCGGAAACTCTTGACACAACACTTCAGCCGCAGGTGTCCTTTGTTCTTATGGATCAGAAGACCAAGGAGGTCAAGGCTTTAAGCGGAGGAAGAGGCGAAAAGAAGTATTCACTTACAATAAACAGAGCTACCAATACATATAAGCAGCCGGGTTCTGTTTTCAAGGTAGTTACAGCATTTGCACCTGCCATTGAGGAGTTCGGAGCAACACTCGGCACATGCTATTATGATTCGGAGTTTACGCTCGGCAATAAGACATTTAAAAACTGGTGGAAGAAAGGCAATTACTTCGGATATTCAAGTATTCGTGACGGTATCGAATTCTCAATGAATATCATTGCCGTAAGATGTATGTATGAGACGGTAACACCAGAGTACGGAGTCGAATTTGCAAAGAAACTTGGTATAAGCTCTCTGACAAAAGAGGATAATAATGTTGCAACAGCGCTCGGAGGAATTACAAAGGGCGTTACAAATATAGAGCTTACCGATGCCTTTGCGACTATTGCAGACGGCGGTATGTACGGACAGGCAAAGCTGTTCACAAAGATCTATGATCATAAGGGCAACCTTATAATTGATATGGATGAGGATGAGGAAGAGCGTGTCATGAAGGAGACTACGGCTTTCCTGCTCACAGATGCGTTGAAGCGTTCTACCGAGGCGCATACCAAGTGGGCAAGAGGTTTTACTGTCAATAACACCTCAAGCAGAGCTCATCTCGACAATATGACAACTGCCGGTAAATCAGGAACGACCACCAATAATAACGATGTCTGGTTTGTCGGATTCACACCGTATTATACGGCTGGTATATGGGGCGGCTGTGATGACAACCAGTCGCTGAGCGATTCACAGACAGGTGAATATAACGGCGGAACCTCCTTCCATAAAAACATATGGAAGAAGATAATGACAAAGGTCAATGAAGGACTCGAGGATACAGGCTTTGAGAAACCGGACGGTATAGTTGAAATCGAAGTCTGCAGAAAGAGCGGAAAGCTTCCTCACAGCGGCTGTTATGCAGATGTCAGAGGCGGAAGCAATGCCGTATATACAGAGTATTTTGACATTGACAATGTTCCGACAGAAAAGTGTGATCATCATACCTCAGGAGGAAGGATAATAATACCTGAGTCTGACAGAGGAACATATACGGATGACGGAGGCTATAACGATTCATCGGAGAACGAGGGAACGACTGACGAAACACAGCCGGAAACACCATCCATAAGCGATACGCCTCAGGAGTCTTCACAGGGAGACGGTATTATTTATGCTCCGGGCGTAGATATCGGTGCAAATCCGGGAGGTCCGGGAATCAATTAAAGCTTTGATAAAAGAAGTATTATAAATGATCAATTTAAATTTCAATGAGCTTAATGAAAAACAAAAACGTGATCTGAAGATAGGCGGATCGCTTGTAATTATTCTGCTTATTATTGCAATGGCTGTGACCGTTATTAAGCATCAGAGGACAAAGGGCGGAGACAGCGATGATATAATAGCGGAGATATCCTCTCTTACGCCGGAAGAAGTAGCCGAGATGAGAAAGGAAGAACAGCTTGACGATGTGTTAAGCGAATATTCCGAGTTTGGAATAATAAGTACAAGCGGTTATATAAATTTCAGATCGAAGCCGGACGAAATCGATATGACCAATATTATTGGAAAGCTTACCGACGGTGCGGGAGTTGATATAATCGAGGATGACGGAAACTGGAGTCTTATAAAGTCAGGCGGCATAAGAGGTTATTGCAAATCCCAGTATATTATCCGCGGAGACGATGCCCGCAAAAAGGCAGAAGAAAGCCTGGCTGAAAGAGTATGCATAAGCACAGATGTCTTGAATATCAGAACAGCGCCGGAAATCGATCCGTCCAATGTAATCGGTAAAGCTCGTTCCGGAGAGCGCTATGTATTTATGGGGCAGGACGGAGATTGGGCTAAAATTCAGGCACAGACAGAGGACGGCACGCCGGCAGAGGGCTATGTCAATATCGCTGACGGCAATGCTGAAATAGTAGTATGCCTTGACGCTGCAAGACGTCTTGATCTCAGAAATATGGCTGTTACTCAGTATGATGAGCTGGTACTTGCTACAACTGACGGATATGTTAATATCAGAAAAGAGCCTAAGGATGACGGGATCAATAACGTCATAGGTAAATTCGCGGAAGGAAACGGAGGCGAGCTTTTAGATACTGTAACAGGCGAGGACGGAAATACCTGGTATAAGATAAAGTCCGGTCATGTTACCGGATATGTAAGAGCTGATTACTGCAGCACCGGTAAGGCGGCAAAAAATGCTGCGATAAATTATGCAAAGCTCACGGCATATGTCAATGTTGACTCGCTAAACGTTCGCTCAGAACCGAGTCTTGATGCAAAGGCATGGACAAATATCACCAAAAATCAGGCCTATGATGTTATAAATCAGTTGGACGGCTGGGTACAGACAGAGCTGGATGCCGGAGACGGTGAGGATGGGGCAGATAAAGCATATATATCTACAAGAGATAATAATGTTGAAGTCAGATACGGTCTCGGAGAGGCTATAGAGTACTATCCTGCTGTAGAAGCAGCCAACGCTGCGGCAGCATTCAGAAACAAGGTAGTCAATTTTGCATGTAAATACGTAGGCAACCGTTATGTATGGGGCGGAACATCACTCACCAACGGTACCGACTGTTCAGGCTTTACGCTAAGAGTTATGGAACAATTCGGCATAGGCCTTCCTAGAACAAGCCGTGAACAGGCAAAGGTAGGTACAAAGGTCACATCGGCAAACATGAAGCCGGGAGATCTGGTATTTTATGCAAACAGCAGAGGAACAATAAATCACGTTGCTATATACATAGGCAACGGTCAGGTAATCAGTGCTGCATCAAGAAAGAGCGGCATCAGGATAAGCAGGTGGAATTACAGAACACCTGTAGCAATCAGAAATGTTATCGGCTCATAGAGCTTAAGATACCTAAGGTGCCGCAGCCGCGTCCTATGACGCGGTCATGCGGCATTCGGACGTATGAGCCGAAGGACAAATCGGGGGAAGATCTTGGCACAGAGAAAAGCATCAACAGAATCAAAGAGAACAAACACAGCGGCAAAGAGCAAAAAGACCGGGCAGGCATCAAGACAAACTGCACAGTCCTCAAAAACAACCACTGCAAGAAAGACTCCGAGGAAGGAGAATAAGCGCACGGCTGCAAAGAAAAAGAGCTTTGTAAAAACAGAGGTAAGCTCAATACTTCTTATTGCTGCGGGGGTATTTTTTCTGTTGACTGATTTCGACCTTATGGGAAAGGTCGGAGCTGTAATAATGACTTTTCAAAGAGGTCTTTTCGGACAGGCATGTTACCTTTTCGGAATAGCACTTGCATGCTTTGCTGCAGCAAGCTATTTTGAACGCGGAAAATATTTAAGAGGCCTTAAGTTAATCAGCATAGCGGCAGCATTTTTGTCTCTTACAGCTATCATACAGCTTATGTTTGCAGAGAGAGCAAGCGACGGTTCAGTACTGATCACTTCTCTTTCGGAGCTCTATATTAACGGTGCTTCGGGAGCAAAGGGCGGCGGTGCTGTAGGCGGCTTTATTGCGAATACGCTTCATCAGGTTTTGGGATATGTCGGAGCCTATCTCATACTTATCGTGCTGCTGATCATATGCATTGTTATTATTACTGAAAAGAGCTTTGTAAGTGCAGCCAAGGTCGGAGCAGAGAAAACTGCAGGTGCTGTCAGGGCAGGCGCAGGAAAAACATTTGAGGCTGCAAAGGAAGGCCATGAAAGATATGTACAGCATCAATCAGAAAAAGAGCGCATAAGAGAAGAAGAAAGAAGAAGACGTGCGGAAGAAAGAGAGAATGCCGAGCATCGCAGAACAGAGCAGTCACTAAGCAGCCTTACACTTGAGCCCGGAGATCCTTCTGTTAATGATGCCGAGGATTATATAAGATACGGAAGAGAGATCATTGGCAGCGGACAGCCAGGAATCGATGACCTCGGAACGGTTAAGGAACCGTTGTTCAGAAAAAAACATCGCTCCCTGAAGGATAATTCAAAAATGAATTTTGATACAGAGGTCATAAATGTCCTGCCTGAGGAGCTGGATGTTAAACAGCGTCCGGTGAATATAAAAGAAATTAACTATGATGACGATTCGGTTCCTTTTGATGAAACTGAAGAGGAAAAATACAGATCCTACGCGGGAATTATAGATTCCGGCTGCTTCAATGCAGAAGCGGCAGGTATGGCAGGCTTCGCAGCAGGAAGTACCGTACATAACATCGATGCGGAAAATGGAACCTCTATCGATGCTCCGCAGTCATTTGCGGCTTTTCAGGATGTAAAGCCGGAGATAACATTTTCAGGCTTTAACTTTAATGAGGATGGAGAAACAGATGAAGCTTTATCTGCATCGGATCAAACTGAAACTGAAGCTGAACTGACTAAAGATTCAGCCGAACATGCCGCAGAAAGATATTTAAGCAGAGGCCCTTCACCTATAGTCTTTGCAAATGACCATGAGGATGATGAATCAGATGCTGCTTCTGAGGAAAATATACCGGAGGATAGCCCTACTGACGACGTTATCTTTGCTAAAGACAGTACCGAGGACATTAAATACGGACCGGACGGATTTGCAATTTATAATAATTCGAGCTCTCAGTGCTATGATGCAGGTGAAGATCAGAGCTTTGCAGCTGATTTGGACACGGACGGAAGTGCTGAACCTGAAACTTATCTTTCAGGTACCGGAAAGGAAATGCAGACGCCGGATTCCTATGAGGCTGAGCTTATCATGAAGGCCAAAAGAGCAAACAGGGCTGCTGCCGATGAAATGCATACAGCTGCAGAAAGCAGTGCTGAGGCCGTAAGAGCCGCATCAGGGCGAGTTGAAAATGCTAATTTGGCAGATTCGGGTTCTAAGACAAGCATAAAAGAAGCGCCTAAGCCAAAGCCGAAGCCAAGACCTTATGTATTCCCGAAGGTCGATCTTTTGGAAAAAGGGAAGAAGGCGGCCTCGGACAGCCGCGAGGAGATCCTGGACAATGCGCACAAGCTGGAGCAGCTCTTAAGAGATTTCGGAGTAGGAGCTTCGGTAACAAATGTTATCAGAGGTCCGAGAGTGTGCAGATATGAGATAATTCCTGATACCGGAGTGAAGGTCTCAAGGATAACAGGTCTTGCAGATGATATAAAGCTTGCGCTTGCCGCAGCTGAGCTTCGTATAGAAGCACCTATACCTGGCAAATCCGCAGTAGGAATAGAGGTTCCTAACTCGGCCGGTCAAACCGTAAGATTCAGAGACATTCTTGAATCAGAGGAATTTAAAAACGCAAAATCAAAGCTCAGCTGGGGAGTCGGACTGGATATCAACGGAAAGCCTGTCATTGCAGACATTGCTAAAATGCCGCATCTGCTTGTTGCAGGAACTACAGGTTCCGGTAAATCTGTCGGGATCAACTCACTTATTATGTCAATACTTTACAGAGCAACGCCTGATGATGTCCGCATGATACTTGTTGACCCGAAGGTGGTAGAGCTCTCTGTATATAACGGCATACCGCACCTGCTGACTGATGTTGTGACAAAGCCTGACAGAGCATTGAGCGCATTAAACTGGGCTGTGGCTGAGATGAATAATCGTTATAAGATGTTCCAGCAGTCTGCCACAAGAAATATTTCCGGATACAATGAAAAGGTTGAAAAGACATTGGAAAAGCTTCCGGAGGATACACCTGATGAGGAAAAGCCTAAGAAGCTCCCGTATATCCTTATAATTATCGACGAGCTCTCGGAGCTTATGATGCATTCGAAAAAGGATGTGGAGTCGGCAATAGTAAGCCTTACACAGCTTGCGAGAGCCGCAGGCCTCCATCTTGTTGTCGCTACGCAGCGTCCGTCAGTGGATGTTATTACAGGCCTTATTAAATCAAACATACCGAGCCGTATAGCCTATAGACTGCCGTCTCAGACAGACTCCAGAACGATACTTGATTCCGGAGGAGCGGAAACATTACTGGGTAACGGAGATATGCTCTATAAACCGGGAGATAAGAATTCTCCGTCACGAGTGCAGGGAGCGTTCTTAAGTGATGATGAGGTCGAGAATGTTGTCGAGTACTTAAGAAAGCATAACGGTGAGGCTTTAGATAATGCAGAATTTGACGAGGCTATCAATACACAGATGGAGCTTGATCTTAATGCTGCAGGCGGTGATAGTGCAGGCGGAGTTTCAGATACGGATGAATACTTTGCTGAAGCAGGAAGACTTATTATAAATACTAAAAAGGCTTCCATAGGTGCGCTGCAGCGAAAGTTTAAGATAGGCTTTAACAGAGCTGCACGTATAATGGATCAGCTGCATGAGGCAGGAGTTGTAAGCGATTCTGAGGGTACGAAGGAAAGACAGATACTTATGGAGCTTTCCGAGTTCGAAGAAATGCTTAACGGACAAGGCAATTAAAGGCATTTGTATAACGGAGGATAAATCCTTATGGGAAATCTTAGAGAATGGCTTAAGGGAACAGAATACACGGTTCTAAAGGGCAGTGATGATATTGAGATAAATGATGTTGTATTTGACTCAAGAAAGGCAGCGCCGGACACGGTATTCGTCTGCATGAAGGGAAGCAAAACAGACTCTCACAGCTTTATGCCGGATGTTATAAATAAAGGCTGCAGTACCATCATTGTTGAAAAGGAGCTTGATGAGCTTCCGGTCAGTGAAACAGACTCTCTTAATATCATAAAGACGGCAAATGCGAGAGAAACTCTGTCATATCTTTCAGCCGCAGCATTCGGTCATCCTTCAGAAAAAATGCTGATGATAGGTCTTACCGGAACTAAGGGAAAGACCTCTACATCCTATATGATGAAGACAGTGCTTGAGACAGGCGGCAGAAAAGTCGGAGTTATCGGAACAAACGGCTGTGTTATAGGCGATGAGCATTTCGATACTCTCAATACAACCCCTAACAGCTATGAGCTCAACGGGTATTTCAGAAAAATGCTTGATGCAGGCTGTGATACTGTTGTTATGGAGTGCTCATCACAGGGCTTTAAAATGGACAGAACAGCCGGAATAAATTTCGATTACGGTATTTTCTTAAATATCAGCCCGGATCATATAGGTCCTTTGGAGCATGCTGATTTTGAAGAATATCTGTATTGTAAGTCACGACTGCTCACACAGTGCAAAACAGCGATAGTCAATAAGGATGACGAGCATTTTGATGAGCTTTTAGCTGAGCCTGGCTTAAGCTATGACAGACTTATAACATTTTCAATAAAAGATCCTTCGGCTGACCTTACAGCATACGATATGAGATTTATGACAGGTGCGGATTTTGCAGGCACTGTCTTTGATACTAATGGCATTATTTCGGACAGCTTCAGACTTTCTGTTCCGGGAGAATTTAACGTAAGCAATGTTCTTTCAGTACTTGTTACGGCACATGATATGGGTATCAAAGACAGTGATATCAATAAAGCATTGTCATCGGTACACATTGAAGGCCGTATGGAAGCCGTATACAAATCCGACCGCTTCATGGTGATCGTCGACTATGCGCATAATGAGGTCAGCATGGTAAATCTGCTTAAAACGCTTTCAGCATATCCTCACAAGAGACTTGTGGTGGTATTCGGCTGCGGAGGAAACAGATCAAAGGAAAGACGTATCGGAATGGGCAAAGCGGCAGCAAAGGCGGCAGATTTTTGTATTTTCACATCTGATAATTCCAGAAATGAAAAGCCTGAGGATATTATTGCCGACATAGAGAACGCATATCTTGAGGGTGGTGGTGCTGCTGACGGCTATATCAAGATCCCTGACAGAAGAGCGGCTATAGAATATGCCATGAAGCATGCGGCAGACGGAGATATTATAGCTGTCATAGGAAAGGGACATGAGAATTATCAGGAAGAAAACGGTGTCCGCAGACATTTCCTTGACAAGGAAGAAATTTTAAAAATTAAAGACGAGCTTGGATTATGATATTAACTGTAAAGGAAGCTGCCGAAGCTATCGGCGGCAAAGTAATAGTAGGAGAAGATGTTTGCTTTAACAGCGAAAGTATAGCTACGGATTCAAATAAGGCAGCAGAAGGTGCTTTGTTCATTCCGGTAATCGGTGCAAGAGTTGACGGACACAGATTTATCGGAGGAGCTTTTGATAACGGAGCATCCTGTACATTTACCTCAGAAGCTCTTTCAGAAGAGCTTTTAGCTAAGGCAAATGCAGAGCACAAAGGCATTATCATGACAGAGGACAATGTAGCCGCACTTCAGCATCTCGGAGCTTTTTTCAGAGAAAAGTATGTTCATATTCCGTATATCGGAGTAACAGGCTCTGTCGGAAAAACAACTACCAGAGAGATGATTGCCTGTGCAGTCTCGGCGGGCTTTAACACCTACAGTACAAAGGGCAATGCTAACTCACAAACCGGAGTTCCTATAACTGTAATGGCAACTCCTGAATCGGCCGGCATAGGCGTGATAGAGATGGGCATATCCGAATTCGGAGAAATGCACAGACTTTCAGAGGTAGTTAAATGTGATATGGCTGTTATGACTGTGATAGGCATCAGTCATATTGCAAATCTCGGCTCTCAGGAAAACATAATGAAGGAAAAGCTGCATATCCTTGATGATATGCCGGACGGAGCAAGACTTTTCTTAAACGGAGACGATCCGCTGCTTAAGGAGCTTTCTGAGGAAAGGATACATGCTTACGGAATAGCTGAGGGCAAAAGGATAAATATTTCTTTTTACGGCACAGGAGATAATGCGGACTATAAAGCTGTAAATGTTAAAGAAAACTCAGATGGCAGTGAGTTTGATGTATATGTTAACGGCAGCATGAAAACACATGTCAGGCTTTTTGTTCCCGGCACACATATGATACTGAATGCATTGGCAGCAATTGCTTCAGCCTTTGCTGCGGGCGTTGATATTACAAAGGCAGCTGAGGCATTAAGCAGCTTTAAAAGTCTTGACGGCAGGGGAGAGATCTGTGAAAGCCAAGGCATAAAGGTTATAAATGATGCATATAATGCAGCACCGCAGTCTGTAAAAGCAGGACTCAGGGTCTTAAACGGTATACAATCTGAAGGACATGGAAGACATACAGCTGTTCTCGCAGATATGCTTGAGTTAGGTGATGAGGAAGTCTTTTATCATGAGGATATAGGACATTTCATCGTAAATGAGACAACAAAAATTGACAAAGTAATGCTTTACGGAAAGCTGAGCAGTCATATCCTTGAAGGAATACGAAACGAGGCACTAAAAAACGGTGCATCGGTCAACGAAGAATCAGAAAGGCTTAATATAGACTTTCATAACGGAAGATGCCTGGATGTGCAGCATTTCAATGACTTTGAGGAGCTTTCAAGGACTGTTAAGGCTGAAACAAAGGCGGGAGATACAGTGTTTTTCAAGGGCTCCAATTCAATGAAGCTTTGGAGCATGGCGAAGGAATTAATAGGAGAATGAGCACAGCTTGAGTTATGCAAAGGTTATCATTGATATATCGGCACAGGCGGTAGACAGAGCATTTACATACTCGATACCTGAGGAGCTGAAAGCGGAGATCTTTCCGGGAGTAAGAGTCAGTGTGCCTTTCGGGACGGGCAACAGGAAAAGGGAAGGCTTTGTTATAGGCCTTACCGATGTGCCCGGCTTTGATATATCAAAAATCAAGCCTATTGATTCGCTGGCTCACAAAAAGCTTGATGCAAATGCAGAGCTTATAGAGCTTGCGGCATTTATGTCTGAAGAATACGGCTGTACCATGAATCAGGCACTTATGACTGTTCTTCCGGTAAAAAAGGTCATGAGGAAAAATTCCAAAAGGACAGATCCTGTCAGTGTTATAGAGGGACTCGACGACGGAACAAAAGAGGAAGAGACATTTAAGCTTAACGAAGCTCAGCAGAAGGTTTTTGAGGATATTCTTTCGGATAATCGTACCTCACTCCTCTATGGAATTACAGGAAGCGGAAAGACACGAGTTTACATAGAGCTAATACGCCGCATGCAGAACATGAAAAAGGCGTCTATAGTGCTTATACCGGAGATATCTCTTACATATCAGACTGTAAGAGAGCTGGCAAGGTATCTGGGTGATAGAGTCGCAGTTATGCATTCAAGACTCAGTGAAGGCGAACGCTATGAGCAGTATATGAAGGCTGCAAGAGGCGAGATAGATGTTATGGTAGGTCCCAGATCGGCACTGTTCACTCCGTTTTCAAATCTTGGACTGATAATAATAGATGAGGAGCACGAAAGGACTTACAGATCTGATACCTCTCCCAGATATGACACCAGGGAAGCAGCTGAAAAAAGAGCATGTATGGCAGGAGCAAAGCTTTTATTAGGCTCTGCAACACCATCAATGGAAAGCTACAAAAAGGCGCTTGACGGAGTATACGCTCTTCATAAGCTGAAGGTAAGAGCATACAGCGGCGCAATGCTTCCAAAGATACATGTTGCCGATCTCAGGAAAGAGCTTGCAGAAGGTAACAGAAGTATTTTTTCAAGGGAGCTTGCCGGTCTTATAGAGGATAGACTAGATAAAAAAGAGCAGATAATGCTGTTTTTAAATCGCAGAGGCTATGCAAATTTTGTTTCATGCAGGAGCTGCGGAAAAGCAGTCAAATGCCCTCACTGCGATGTTTCCATGACAGCACACAACAGCTGGTACAAGGGAAATTTCACGGGAGAAAAAAAGGCCGCACTGCTATCCTGTCATTACTGCGGATATACAGCACCTATGCCTTCAAGATGTCCGGAATGCGGCAGTCCGTTTATCGCACCGTTCGGAACAGGCACTGAAAAATTGGAGCAGTTTGTCAAAAAAGCATTTCCGACAGCAAGAGTGCTGAGAATGGATGCAGATACGACATCAAAAAAGGGCTCTTTTGAAAAGATACTTTCTTCATTCCGAGCAGGAAAGGCTGATATTCTTATAGGAACTCAGATGATAGTAAAAGGGCATGATTTCCCAAAGGTGACACTTGTAGGCATAGTTGCAGCGGATCTTTCTCTTAATTCACCTGAATATGATGCTTCGGAAAGGACTTTTCAGCTTATTACGCAGGCAGCGGGAAGAAGCGGAAGAGGCAAAGTGCCGGGTGACGTTGTCATACAGACCTATGATCCGTCACATTATGCGGTAAGCTGTGCTGCAAGACAGGATTTTGAAAGTTTTTATGAAAGAGAGATAAGCTATCGAAGACTGATGCAGTATCCGCCGGAAATGTGCATGCTGTTTTGCCGGATATCAGGAACGGATGAGGCTGTCGTATCTGAAGCTGCCGATGCAGCTGCGGCAATGGTTGAAACAGCAGGAACAGACGGTGTTTATGTAATAGGACCGTGCAGTGAGAGCATATATAAAATTAATGACAACTACAGAAAGATTTTATATATTAAGCACAGCTCGCATGATATAATCAAGAGAATACGCAAAATGCTTTCAGAGTCGCTTTCAGAGCGGTTTTCGGCAAAAAAAATATATATAAGTTTTGATATAAGGTAGGTAAGGAAATGGCTATAAGAGAGGTTAGAACAGAAGGTGATCCGGTACTCAGAAAGGAGTGCAAGCCTGTAAAGGAAATGAATGACAGGCTTCTTGAACTTATAGATGATATGTTTGACACAATGTATGCTGCAAACGGAGTCGGACTTGCCGGACCGCAGGTTGGTATCCTTAAGCAGCTGTGCGTTATAGACTGCGGTATGGAAGAGCCTGAACCACTCGTCCTTATTAATCCGGTAGTAACACCGCTTGACGGAATACAGACCGGAGAAGAAGGCTGCCTCAGCGTACCGGGATATCAGGGAATAGTTACAAGAGCTGAGCATGTCAGAGTTAATTTCCTCAACGAAGATATGGAAGAATGTGAGCTTGAAGCAGACGGACTTCTTTCACGATGCATACAGCATGAGACAGACCATCTTCACGGAATACTTTATACCGATAAGGTTGAGGGCGGACTTACAAAGGTCACAGCTGAAGGAGAGGATGCAGAGTAATGAAGGTAGTATTTATGGGAACACCTGACTTTGCAGTGGCGTCTCTTGAAGCACTGTATAAGGCAGGATACGAGATTATTGCAGCTGTAAGTCAGCCGGATAAGCCTGTAGGACGTCATGCGGAGCTTAAGCCTACTGCAGTTAAGCAGAAAGCAACGGAGTTAGGCATTCCGGTACTTCAGCCTGAAAAGGCTTCAGACCCTGAGTTTATAGCTCATATAAAAGAGCTTGCACCTGATGTAATCGTTGTTGCGGCATACGGAAAGATTCTTAAAAAGGAGCTGCTCGATATACCTAAATACGGATGTATCAATGTTCACGGCTCACTGCTTCCGAGATGGAGAGGCGCAGCGCCTATACAGTGGGCTGTTATTGAGGGTGACAAGGAAGCCGGAGTCACTACAATGCTTATGGGAGAGGGACTCGACACAGGCGATATGCTTATGATGTCCAAGATCCCGGTACTTCCGAATGAAACCGGAGGCTCACTGTTTGATAAGCTTGCTTATCTCGGAGGAGAGCTTATAGTAGAGACCTTAAGACAGATGTATAACGGAGAACTGCTGCCGGTTCCGCAACCTGAAGAAGGCGTGACCTATGCACCTATGCTTAAAAAGGAAATGGGACTTATAGACTGGACACAGTCTGCAGAGACTATAGACAGACTTATAAGAGGGCTTTATCCTTGGCCGGGGACATTTACATATTCTGACGGAAGAATGATCAAACTGCACAGAGCAGTAGTAGCAGAAACTGACAGTACCTTTAATCCGGAGGACTGCGGCAATGTACTTGTATTCAATGACAGGATATATATAGCATGCGGCAAGGGAACTATAGAGCTTACAGAGCTTCAGCCTGAGGGCAAAAAACGCATGAGTGCAGAAGACTTTTTAAGAGGAAACACTATTACTAAACTTACATCAAAGAAGGGATAATATGTTCTATTATTACGATCCGACATATATTTTGGTTATTATAGGCATGTGCCTTTCACTGTGGGCATCAGGCAATGTCAACGGTATGATAAGAAAGTACAGCCAGGTAAGATCAAAGATCGGTATTACGGCAGTAGAGGCAGCCGAAAGGATACTTCATTCCAATAATATTTATAATGTTCAGATAAAAATGATAAATAAGGGAGCTTCGGATTATTATAATTCAGCTACAAAGGAGCTTTGTCTATTATCGTCAAACTATAATTCAACAAGTATTGCGGCGATAGGCATTGCTGCGCATGAGTGCGGTCATGCCATTCAGGATGCTACCGGCTATACTCCGCTCGTGCTTAAAAACAGTGTTGCACCTGTTTGTTCAGTGGCTTCTAATATCGGTGTTTATATCACTATTGCAGGCATTCTGTTTTCGATAGAGTCTATTATAAAGATAGGAATAATCCTTTTCACATTAGGCGTGCTTATCACACTTTTACTGCTTCCGATAGAATATAATGCTTCAAACAGAGCTCTGGCTATACTTGAACAGGACGGAATGCTTGAAAAGGATGAGCTCTACGGAGCAAAGAAGGTTTTAAGAGCGGCAGGACTTACATATGTGGCAGCAGCGGCGGCATCAGTGCTTTCACTGCTCAGACTTATTATCATTTCCAGAAACAGCAGGAGAGATTAACGAAGGTGTTCAGGAAGGACGGCAGAAAATATAATATTAAGGATACGGGAAATGCCAGAGATGTGGCACTTTTCGTGCTGTTGGAAATTACCGAAAACAGCAGGAAATCCAATACTATCCTAAATGAGACTTTTGAAGAATCAGAACGCTTCGGCTGGGGTCTTACGACTACAGACAGAGCATTTATTACTAAGATAGTCGTAGGAACTCTTACGAGACTTATCAGCATAGATGCTGTCTTAAGCCGCTTTTTGAAAAAGTCAATTAAGCTTCAGAAGCCGGTTATAAAAGGCATACTCAGAATGTCTTTATTCCAGCTTATGTATATGGACAGAGTACCGCATTCAGCCGTGTGTAATGAAGCGGTCAAGCTTGCCAAGATGCACGGACTTGACGGCCTTTCGGGCTTTGTGAACGGTGTGCTTCGCTCTGCCGCAAGAGACATAGAGGCAGGCGGAGAAAAAACATCTGTAGAAGGACTTGAGGAAGCATATAGGTATTCGCTTCCTAAATGGATGTGGAAGCTTTTCTATGATGAATTCGGAAAAGAAACCGCATGTGAGCTTGCTGAAGCATTGCTTTTCGAAAGATGTGATACTGTCAGGCTTAATCTTTCAAGAATAGATGCCAAAGAGCCGGAACGAGCTGCGGCGGAAAGCCTTATGGAGGACGGCTTTGTTATTGAGCCTGTCAACATGGAGGACATCATAAGGAAGAATGGTCTCAGCACACCTGAGGGCAGACTTCCTGTAGTGTATAAGATATCCGGAGGCGATATAAGCCGAGCAAGAGCATTTAAGAAGGGCTGGCTGACAGTTCAGGATCCTGCATCGGCTCTTGTTGCTTCATATGCTGCACCTAAGGACAGTGACGTTATTATTGATGTATGTGCCGCACCGGGAGGAAAGAGCCTTGCGCTGTCAGACCTTATGAACGGTAACGGACGCATAGAGGCAAGAGATGTCTCGTCCCAGAAGGTGCGACTGATAAATGACAATATAAAGCGCTGTGGCTTTAACAATATTAAAACGCAGATACTGGATGCTTTAAAGCATGATGAAGAAAGTCTTTACAGAGCGGATATAGTTATTGCGGATCTTCCGTGCTCAGGACTCGGAGTTATTGCAAAGAAGCCTGACATTAAGCTTAACCTTAAGCCCTACAGTGTAGAAGAGCTTAGGGATATGCAGAGAGATATACTTGAAAATGTCAGCCGCTATGTGAAACCGAAGGGAAGACTAATTTACAGTACCTGCACGGTATCAAAGGAAGAAAATGAACAGAATGCTGCATGGATAGCTGACGAGCTTGGCTTTAAACTGGTAAGCTCTAACAGACTGATGCCGTCAACAGATAACGACGGATTCTATATAGCAGTATTTGAGAAGAAATATTGATTTTATGAATAAAAAAGAGCTTTGTGAATTAAATACAGAAGAGCTTGAAGCTGTCATAACAGGACTTAATGAACCTCGTTACAGAGCAGGACAGATATATACCTGGCTTCATAAGCATGGTGCGAAAAGCTTTGAGGATATGAAAAATATCCCGGCTTCGTTAAAGGAAAAGCTTTCTGAAAGCTTCAGAATGACTGAAGCGGAGCCTGTAGAGGTGCTTATTTCAAAGCTGGACGGAACGAGGAAATATGTATTCGCACTTTATGACGGCAATGTCATCGAGGCGGTACTGATGCGATATAAGCATGGTAATTCTGTATGCATAAGCTCACAGGTAGGCTGTCGTATGGGCTGCAGATTCTGTGCTTCGACTCTGGACGGATGCGTAAGAAATCTGACAGCCGCAGAAATGCTTTCAGAGATATACAGGATAGAATCGGATATCGGAGAAAGAGTTTCAAATATCGTTATAATGGGATCGGGAGAGCCTCTTGATAATTATGATGAGGTCGTCAGATTCCTAAGGATGATAAGTGATAAGAACGGTCTTAACATATCTGCACGAAACATTACATTAAGCACCTGCGGCATAGTACCTAATATTAAAAGACTTGCCGAGGAAGGGCTGCCTGTAACATTGGCACTCAGTCTTCACGCGCCTAATCAGAAAAAGCGTGAGGAGATAATGCCGATTGCCAAAAAATATGAGCTTTCTGACGTTCTTGAAGCCTGCAGATATTACTACAATAAAACAGGAAGAAGACTGAGCTTCGAGTATTCTGTAGTTAAGGGAGTAAATGACCATAAAGACGAGGCAGAGGAGCTGTCAAGCCTTTTGTCAGTTTTCGGCAAAAAGGAAAGAGGCGGAAGAGAAGGTGCTTTCCACATTAATCTGATCCCTGTCAATCCGATAAAGGAAAGAGATTATCAAAGCCCTGACAGGACTACACTTTACAGATTTAAAGACGTTTTGGAGAAAAACGGCATAAATGTTACTATCAGACGAGAGATGGGCAGAGACATTAGCTCTGCCTGCGGACAATTGCGAAGGAGACACATAGAAAATGCAGGCGCAGGCTCTGACTGATATAGGTCGTAAAAGACAAGTGAATCAGGATTATATATTTGCCAGCACAAAGCCGGTAGGTGTTTTTCCGAATCTGTTTATACTTGCAGATGGAATGGGAGGACACAAAGGCGGAGATTTTGCATCAAAGTATCTTACCGAGACTATGGTAGGATTTGTTTCAAAATCTCAGAGTCCGGATATTATCAGGGTGCTCAGAAGTGCTATCAATCTGTCCAATACCATGATACTTGAAAAGTCTCACTCAGATAGTGCGCTTAGAGGTATGGGATCAACTTTGGTTGCAGGTGTGATCAGAGATGACATTCTTACGGTTGCAAACGTAGGAGATTCCAGACTTTATGTGATAAGAGACGGAATTACTCAGGTGACAAGAGATCATTCGTATGTAGAAGAGCTTGTTGAATCCGGAAAGATCACAAGAGAATCCGATGAATACTTCAGAAAGAAGAATATCATAACAAGAGCTGTAGGCACAGATGATGCTGTTTCGGCAGATTTCTTCGAGGTTGATGTGCTTGACGGAGATCATATCCTTTTATGCTCTGACGGTCTGACAAATATGGTGGATGATGACACTATACTTGCTGTGATCTCAGGACACGGAAGCTTGCAGTACAAGGCAAAAACGCTTATAGATACAGCGAATGCAAACGGTGGAAATGACAATATTGCTGTTATTTTGATCAAATATGATAAGGATGGTGAGAACAATGCTTAACATAGGAGATATGCTCGATAACAGATATCAGATACTTAGCCGCATAGGACAGGGAGGAATGTCCTATGTTTATCGTGCAGCGGATACCACGCTCGGAAGAGAGGTTGCCGTAAAGGTATTAAAGGAAGAATTTGCAGAGGATGCTGAATTTGTAGAAAGATTCAAAAATGAGGCACGCTCCGCTGCGAAGCTTTCACATCCAAATATAGTTGCTGTTTACGATATAGTTGACTCCGGTGAGCTTCACTATATTGTTATGGAGCTGGTAGAGGGAATCACTCTTAAAAACTATATAGCCAAAAAAGGCGTCCTTACTAATAAAGAAACCATAGGCATTGCACTTCAGGCAGCAGAGGGTATTGCCGAGGCACATAGAAACGGTATTATTCATAGAGATATCAAGCCGCAGAATATTATTATTTCTAAGGACGGCAAGATCAAGGTTGCTGACTTTGGCATAGCAAAGGCAGTTTCAGGAGACACACTCAACAGCCAGTCGGTTATCGGCTCGGCTCATTATATTGCACCGGAGCAGGCCAAATCAAAGCAGGCGGATCTGAGATCTGATCTTTATTCTCTCGGTATCAGTATGTATGAGATGATAACGGGAAGAGTGCCGTATGACGGAGACAATACCGTAAATATAGTACTTGCTCATATTCAGAATGCAATGGTGCCGCCTTCGGTATATAACCATGATATATATCCGGCTCTCAATGATATAATCCTTAAGGCAACGAAAAAAGATCCTGAAGAGAGATATCAGTCAGCTGAGGAGCTTATAGATGACTTAAGACAGGCGGTAAATGAACCTGAAGGACATTTTGTAAGACTGTATGATACGGTATCATCAGGAGAAAAGGCTGAGGAATCTGTGGTATCAGGCGACAATGATGCTGCTTTTGATGCAGCTTTGGCTGAAGGTACGACAGATAACGATGCTGAGTTGGGCATGTCATCAGATATGAATGATGCCGAAAGCGGCCTTAATGATTCTCCAAATACTGACAGTAATAATACAGCGTCTGATAATGATACAGATGCTGCAGGACACACAGGCTTAACGCCGGCAGAAAAGAAAGCTGCAGAAGCGAAGAAGAAAATCGTTATGTTCGGAGGCTTCTTTGCGGTTATATTTATTATCGGAGTTACAGCACTCTTCATGATAAAACGCTCAGGAGACAGAAATGCACAGCTTGCTGAGAGCTTATTAGATGCACAGACTACTGAGCAAAGCGATGAAGAGAGCGAATCCGAGATGGATTATACCATCAGCATTAAGGGAGAGGATCTTATGCCTGATCTTATCGGTATGAATGTTGATGAGGCCAGAGCGATTTTATCAAACCAGCAGATGAGCATGGATTCTTCATCAGAGGAATTCTCCGATACCTATGAAAACGGACTCATAATTAAGCAGAGTCCTTCCAGCGGAGACATTCTCCCGGCGGGCACTACTGTATATGTGACAGTATCGAAGGGCTCGGTATTTGATGACCTTCAGAATCATACAGCTGAGGAAGCCGGCGATATGCTGGCTAAGGCAGGCTATAAGGTGGATAACACAGTAGGCTATGACTTCAGTGATGTGGTTGCAGAAGGGCTTGTATGCAGCTATAAGCTTCTGGACGTACACGGAATGGAGATAGATGATACAGCTTTAAGAAGCGGATACTACAGAGATAGTAACAGAGGTACTTCATCAGAGACCTTAAGCAGCGATGACGAAGCGGAGACTGAGACTACAGCGGCTTATAAGAAATCAGTTTCGTCAAAGTCACACAATAAAAATGCAGCTGAAATAAGGAAAAAAGCAGCCTCTGTAATGCTTATAATCAGTAAGGGAAAACGTGAGGATTACATTCTCATGCCTGTACTTACAGGACTGACAAAAACAGAGGCCGTAAAAGAACTTGAAGAAAACGGACTCTCTGTAGGAACTGTTACTGCACTTAACACTGATGATTATCTGGAAGGACAGACTGCTGAACAGTCAGTTGCGGCAGGCGATTATGTGAAAAAGGGCTCATCAGTAGATATAAAGATAAGTGTCGGAAATTCAGGAGAAGTAGCTGACGGAACAGAGCTTTCGATTTCAACTTCCAATAAAGGAAGCGGAAGCAATAACAGGGAAACAACTTCAAATGAACTCAATGATGAGTATTACTACGGAAGCATAGACACCTTATGTACTATAGGAAAGCCTATGGGGCCTGGCGGAAGTGATCACGTAAGAGTCGGTGTCAGACTAAGACAGAGAGTAGACGGAGCTGATGAGTATACACAGATCAGCGCACCTATACCGGTAGCACCGGGAACCCGTATACCTATTACATTTAAGAATATACGAGGCGCTTATGGCGTAGATAACGGTTATGTAGAAGTGTTCAATGCTGACAGCGGAGAGCTTTATTCTTCATATTCCGTGAGCTTTAAGTCTGTGTATGACTAAGGCGGCTTTGATTATGACAGGAAAAATCATAAAAGGAATAAGCGGGTTTTATTATATACACACCGCAGAGGATAAAATATACTCCTGCAGAGCTGTGGGAATATTCAGAAAGCTCGGCATAAAGCCGTTAGTGGGTGATAATGTCGATTTCGATATTATAAGTGAGGAACGTGCTGAGGGCAGTCTTACAGGAATACATGAAAGAGGGAATGTTCTTATAAGACCGGCAGTATCCAATGTTGATCAGGCGATGATCGTATTTGCAGTGCGTGAGCCTGATCCGAATCTCAATCTGCTGGACAGATTTCTCGTGCATATGGGCATGCAGGATATACCGGTTGTTGTGTACTTCAACAAAGCGGATCTGGACAGCGGCAGACTTACGGAAAAATATACAAAAATTTATGAGGCTGCAGGATATACTGTTATAAGCGGTTCTACATCGGATGACGGCTGCATAGAGCGCATAAAAGCTGCCTTGGAAGGCAAAACGACAGTTCTGGCAGGCCCTTCCGGAGTCGGAAAATCATCACTTACAAACAAGCTGTACAGAAAAGAATGTATGGAAGTAGGAGAGCTTTCGCAGAAAATCAAACGCGGAAAGCAGACAACGAGACATACGGAGCTGTTTATGATAGATGCAGACAGCTATGTGCTCGATACACCGGGCTTTACATCCCTGAATCCGAGCGGAGTTGCATCTGTCGATCTGGAATATTATTTTAATGAATTTAAGCCCCATATTTCGAACTGCAAATTTACAGGCTGCAGTCATATATATGAGGCCGAGGATATCTGTGGGGTAAAACAGGCGGTATCCTCAGGAGATATAAGCTCTGACAGATACGATAATTATTGTCAGATTTACAGTGAACTGAAGGAACAGGAGCGAAGATAAAATGAACTATATTATATCACCGTCGATATTATCGGCTGATTTTTCTAAGCTTGGCGAAGAAATCAGCATGTGCGCCGAGGCCGGAGCTCAGTTTATCCATATAGATGTTATGGATGGAAGCTTTGTTCCTAATATTACTTTTGGACCTCCGGTAATAAAGGCGGTAAGAGGATGCACAGATAAGATCTTTGATGTTCATTTAATGATTGATGAACCTATACGCTACATTAAGGAATTCAGAGATGCAGGTGCTGATATAATTACTGTTCACTATGAGGCCTGTAAGCATTTGGACAGAACTGTTCAGGCAATAAAGGAGAGCGGGGCAAAAGCCGGAGTAGTACTTAATCCTGCCACACCGATAGATGTTCTTTATGACATTATAGGCGAGCTTGATATGGTACTTCTTATGAGTGTTAACCCTGGCTTCGGAGGACAAAAATATATACCTTATGTTACAGACAAGATAAGACGTTTAAGAGAGCTTGCCGATAAAAGAAATCCGGAGCTTGATATTGAAGTTGACGGTGGTGTTACTCTCAGCAATGTTAAAGAGCTTATCGAAGCCGGAGCAAATGTCTTTGTAGCCGGTTCAGCCGTATTTAAGGGAGATGCAGCTGATAATATCAATAAGTTTCTTGCTGTTTTTGAAGAAGCAAAATAATAGAATTAAAGAATGAAAACTAAAGCATCAATAATAAAGAAAAGCAATGCCAAGGTAGATATACCGAAAAAAATTGCTGTTATCAATGATCTTTCGGGCTACGGACATTGCTCGCTTGCAGTGACACTGCCGATCATTTCGGCATTGGGAATTCAGGCATGTCCTGTGCCTACAGCAATACTTTCAAATCATACAGGATTTCCGAGTGAATATAAGTATGATTTTACAGATCATATGGAACCGTATATAGATGCCTGGAAGCAGCTAAAGCTCAATTTTGACGGCATTATCACGGGATATATGAATTATGATTCGCAGGTAAAGGTGGCAGCTCATTTTATAGAGCATTTCAAAAAGCCTGAAACAGTGGTACTGGTTGACCCGGCTATGGCCGATAACGGAAAGTTATATCGCGGCTTTACAGATGACTATGCCGGTTTTATAAAGGACAGGCTTGTACGTCAGGCAACAGTTATTAAGCCTAATATTACAGAAGCATGTATGCTTACAGGCTTTGACTATGATGAGATAATGTCGGCGGCCAGGGAGCATACGATGAGGAGACTTAAATCCTATCTTATGCAGATAGTCGATGATTTAAGGAAGCTCGGACCTGAGAAAATAGTTATTACCGGACTCGACAGAGGCGACAGGATACTCAACACTCTTGCAGATGAAAATGAGGTCAAGTTTATTTCTGTCAGAAAGACAGGGCACAACAGATCAGGAACCGGAGATATATTTTCATCTATAGTTATTTCATCACTTCTTATAAATATGAACCTTGAGCATGCTGTAAGGAAGGCATCGGATTTTATAGGAACTGCAATAGCTATAAGTGATGCAGCAGGAGTTCCTATTGCAGAGGGTGTTATTTTTGAAAAAATAATGTCGAGGTTAAGCGCTACTGCAGATCAGGCAAAATATATAAAGGGATGAAAAAACATATAAGATTTTTGCAAATAAAGCCGGGCTGCGGTGGCTTGAGCTTGAACGGCATTTGTGCTATTATGCTTTAGTGTATTCTTATATTAATCATTTTAATTATTATATGTATCTTATAGTCTCAAAGCTAAAGGCTGTAAGCAGATACAATAGGAGAGTATAAAATGTTAGACATCAGATTTGTAAGAGAAAACCCTGAACTCGTAAAAGAGAATATCAGGAAAAAGTTTCAGGATGAGAAGCTTCCGCTCGTTGATGAGTGCATAATGCTTGATGCTGAGCTCAGAAAGGTTCAGCAAGAGGCAGATGATCTCAGAGCTAAGAGAAACAAGCTTTCAAAGGAAATCGGCGGTCTCATGGCGAAGGGACTTAAGGAGGAAGCAGAGCAGGTAAAGGCAGAGGTATCAAAGGACGGAGATCTGCTTAATGAGCTTTCATCCAAGCAGACTGAACTTACAGATGAACTTACAAAGAAGATGATGATCATCCCTCAGATGGTTGATCCGTCTGTACCTGTGGGCAAGGATGATTCTGAAAATGTTGAATTACAGCGTTTCGGTGAGCCTGCAGTACCTGATTTCGAGGTTCCTTATCATACCGATATTATGGAAAGCTTCGGCGGAATCGACATGGATGCAGCAGGAAGAGTTGCCGGCAACGGATTCTATTATCTTATAGGAGACATTGCAAGACTTCATGAGGCAGTACTTGCTTACGGAAGAGATTTCATGATCGGCAGAGGCTTTACTTATTGTATTCCTCCTTTCATGATCCGTTCAAAGGTCGTAAACGGAGTAATGTCATTTGCAGAGATGGATGCAATGATGTACAAGATCGAAGGAGAGGATCTTTACCTTATCGGTACCTCTGAGCATTCTATGATAGGAAGATACATAGATCAGACAATTGATGAGTCACAGCTTCCTATAACCATGACCTCTTATTCACCTTGCTTCAGAAAGGAGAAGGGTGCTCACGGCATAGAGGAAAGAGGCGTATATCGTATACACCAGTTCGAAAAACAGGAAATGATCGTAGTATGCGAGCCTGAGGACAGCGCAAAGTGGTATGATGTGCTTTGGAAGAATACAGTTGATTTCTTCCGTTCACTTGACATTCCGGTAAGACAGCTTGCATGCTGCACCGGAGATCTTGCAGACCTTAAGGTTAAGTCATGTGACGTCGAAGCTTGGTCACCTAGACAGAAGAAGTATTTTGAGGTTGGATCATGTTCAAACCTCGGAGATGCTCAGGCAAGACGTCTTAAGATACGTATTAAGTCTAAGGAGAAGGGCAACCACCTTGCACATACACTTAACAATACCTGTGTTGCACCTCCTCGTATGCTTATAGCATTCCTTGAGAATAACCTTCAGGCAGACGGCTCTGTAAGAATACCTGAGCCGCTCAGACCATATATGGGAGGAACCGAGGTACTTGTACCGAAGTATAACTCAATAACAAAAAAATGATCCTGAGGTAGGAAATTGAATAAAGAAGATCTTTTAAAAGGATTAAATGATAAACAGAAAGAAGCGGTCATATATAAAGAAGGGCCGCTTCTTATTTTAGCGGGAGCAGGTTCAGGAAAAACGAGAGTACTTACTCACAGAATAGGCTTCCTCATAGAAGAAGGCGTAGCCCCATGGAATATACTGGCGATAACATTTACTAATAAAGCCGCCGGAGAGATGAGAGAAAGAGTTGATTCACTGCTTTATGAACGTGCGGCAGAGCAGGTTTTTGTATCGACATTTCATTCCATGTGCGTAAGACTTTTAAGACGTGATATTGATAAGCTCGGATATTCAAGAGACTTTACAATATACGATACAGACGATCAGAAAACATTAATAAGAAGCTGCATAAAAAAGCTCGACCTTGATACTAAAATGTACAGAGAGCGTTCTATGCTCAGTACCATTTCTGCACAGAAAAATCAGATGATAAGCGCTGAAGAGTTTGAAAATGAAGCCGCTGATTTTTATGATCGCAATGTCGCAAGAATTTACAGAGAATATGAAAATGAACTAAAAGCTAATAATGCTCTGGATTTTGACGATCTGCTCATTAAGACAGTTGAGCTGTTTGAAAGCTGTCCGGATGTGCTTTCGTACTGGCAGGAAAGATTCAAGTACATCATGGTGGATGAGTATCAGGATACTAATAATGTGCAGTTTGAAATAGTGAGATTGATTTCAGACAAATATAAGAATCTTTGTGTGGTAGGAGACGATGATCAGTCCATATACAAATTCAGAGGCGCTAATATTGAAAATATACTGAATTTCGAAAAAGCTTTTCCGGGTGCAAAGCTTATAAAGCTTGAGCAGAATTACAGATCCACAAAAAGTATATTGAATGCCGCAAATGAAGTCATTAAAAATAATGAAGGGCGTAAAGATAAAAAACTCTGGACCGATAATGAGGAAGGAAAGCTTCCGGAATACAATGAATATGATACAGCCGCAGCAGAAGCTGACAGCATTATAAAGCAGGCAGCCGCAAAGGCCGAAAAAGGCTTTGGATACAGAAATCAGGCAGTACTTTACAGAACAAATGCACAGTCAAGACTTCTTGAGGAAAAATGTATATCAAGAAATGTTCCGTATATCATAGTAGGCGGCGTTAATTTCTATCAGCGTAAAGAAATTAAGGATATGCTATCTTATCTGAGAGTGATTTCAAACAGTGTGGATGATCTCGCCTGCAGAAGGATAATTAATGTACCTAAAAGAGGCATTGGTCAGACCAGTGTTGACAGGGTACAGGCTCATGCAGTTCAAAATGATATATCCTTTTATGAAGCAATGCTTAAGGCTGAGGATATACCTCATATCGGATCTGCAGCAAAAAAGATAAGAGGATTTACAGATTTTATAGGTTCCTTAAGAGAGCGTCTTACAAACGGTGAACTTAGCTTAAAAGAGCTGATAGAGGCTATATATAAAGACAGCGGCTACGAAGATGAGCTGAAAAAGGAAGACCTGATCTCAGCAGAAACCAGGTTAGAGAATATAGAAGAGCTTATTAATAAGGCTGTCAGCTTTGAAGCAGACAGACAGGAAGAGGGACTTTCACTGCTTTCAGCATTTTTAGAAGAGGTTTCTCTGGTTGCAGATATAGACCGAACCAATGAAACAGACGATGTCCTGACTATGATGACCCTTCATGCTGCAAAGGGACTTGAATTTGATACTGTATATCTTGCCGGGATGGAGGATGGGCTTTTCCCATCAGCAGGTGCTATAAATGCAGATGATCCTGTAGCTGAGATAGAGGAAGAACGACGCCTTTGCTATGTCGGAATCACAAGAGCGAGAAAAGAGCTTAATTTAAGCTCTGCCAGAGAACGAATGGTAAACGGTGAGATGCATTATATGAAGGTATCAAGATTTATTGATGAGATACCTGATGATGCATGCGATAAGCATTTTCGTTCAAGACGCAGTTCACAGGATAAACCAAGCTTTGCGGGCTTCGGAGGATATGAAGGCCGCATGGAAAGAGAAAGCGGCTATGGCGGAGGCTCATGGGGCGGAAATTACAACTACAGAGACCGCTACAGCGATAATTACGGACGTGATAATGATGAACGAGGCTTCGGAAATGATTACAGATCCGGAGGAAGACGTTTCGGAGATATCAGCGGCTCGGGCTATGACGGACGTACAAGAGAAGACAGAGCATACGGCGCATATAATTCATTTAATTCTTATACAGGAGGGAGCTTCGGATCACTCGATACTTCAAAAAAAGGAAAGGGAAGCAAAGGACATGCTGCACTTTCCGGTATTTCAGGTCTCAGCAAGGGATTCGGAAGCAAGGCATCCGGTGATGGTGTAAAGCAAAAGCCTGATTATGCTGAAGGAGACAGAGTCGAGCATATTAAATTCGGTGTCGGTACAGTTAAATCTATAGAAGACGGACCTACAGATTATAAGGTCACTGTGGATTTTGATACTGCAGGAACAAGAAATATGTATGCCGGTTTTGCAAAGCTTAAAAAGGTGAATTGCAATTAAACCTTGTATATGATATTATTTAGCCAAAGATATTTGTATAAGTTTACCATTAATCATCTGATCTGGAGGTATAAATATGGATAAGCTTGCAGCTTTAATTTCACTTAATGAAGCAAAAAAGACAATTGATGAACTCATCGTAAAAGTAAAAAATAATTATGAGGAGAAGGAGACTGATTCAAGAAAGCTTCTCATAGTTTTACTTTCCATTATAGGTGCGTTTGCAGTCATCGGTGCTGTAGCTTACGTTGTATACAGACATTTCAGTGCCGATTATATGGAAGACTATGATGATATTGATGATCTCTTTGACGAAGATGACGAAGAGTATGATGATGAAGAACCTGAGGTAATAGTTTCACATGATGACATTGATGACTGATAAGGTCTGTCAGGATAACAACTCAGCTAATAATTGCAGTCTCGGCGGTATATGCGGAGGCTGTTTTTATGTAGGGGAAACAGTATCCGGACAGCTTGAGAAGAAAAATAACAGAGTTTACGAGCTTTTAAAGGAAGCAACAAAAGAATTTGATTATGAATTTGAATATCAGGGGATCATAGAAAGTCCGCTGGTATTCGGATACAGAAATAAAATGGAATACAGCTTCGGAGACTGCATTAAGGGCGGCCCGCTTACACTTGGGCTTCATAAGAAAAAGAGCTTTTATGATGTAATAGACACTGACTGCTGCAAGCTTGTACATGAAGACTGCAACATTATCGTAAGAGCTGCTGCAGATTATTTCAGGCGCTCCGGAGTTACTTATAATGATAAAAAATCTCATAAGGGTTATTTAAGATATCTTATTATCAGAAGAGCTGTCAATACCGGAGAAATGCTTATCGATCTTGTGACAACATCACAAAGACCGGTAAAGGTCGAAAAACATGCTGATATTTATGCTAAAGATCTTTATCTTGAGGACGGAAGTCTTAATCCGGAATATAATGCTGTATTTGTTGATGAGCATGCTCTTATCGAAGGATTTAAGGATCTAATGACAGAAGTGGCGGCCAAAGACAGCTTTGAAGGAAAGATAATGGGAATCCTTCATACTGTTGATGATGCACTTGCAGATGCTGTAAGAAATGACGGAACCGAGCTTCTTTACGGACAGGAATATATTACTGAGGAGCTGTTAGGACTTGAGTTTAATATTACTCCGTTTTCATTTTTTCAGACTAATTCAAAGGGTGCGGAGGTCCTTTATTCCAAGGTCAGAGAATTTATAATTGATGAGCTTGATAAGGAAATGACTGTGTATGATCTTTATTCAGGAACCGGAACTATTGCACAGATATTAGCCCCATGTGTTAAACATGTTACAGGTGTGGAAATAATCGAAGAGGCTGTTGAAGCAGCAAAGGTAAATGCCGCCGGGAACGGTCTTAATAACTGTGACTTCATAGCAGATGATGTCTTAAAAGCTCTGGATGCATTGCCTGCTCCTGATATGATAGTTATTGATCCGCCGAGAGACGGTGTAAATCCTAAGGCACTCAAAAAGCTTATAGACTACGGAGTAGAGTACATGCTCTATGTGAGCTGTAAGCCGGAGAGTCTTGCAAGGGACTTAGTAATGCTTCAAAGCTCAGGCTACCGCATCGTTAAGTCTGTTGCCGTAGATCAGTTCCCTTGGACAAATAACGTAGAGACAGTTTGCTTATTAAGAAAAGCATTAGCTTGATGAGCTTAAAGCTTAAGCATTAGTATTTGTTGTGATTAGATAATTAAAGGCATATGGCATTAAAAACGATTGTACAGCTTTATCCGATGTTTACAGTGATGTCTACAGCAGTTTTGGCATTGCTTTTAATTATATTGGCGTTTTTAACTGTTAAAATTTATACCTAAAATGATGAATTGCAGCTCAACCTCGATAAAATAAAACGAGATAAGTACGTTCTTGACAAAATGTGCATAGATTATACAGTTGTATACTATATTGAGCTTAATTCAGGGAATTTTGAAATTTTAAAAATAGCTGATGAATCGAATATCAACAGAGGGCAAAAAGCCAAGAAAGATGAGTGCAAATCTTTTGACGATTATACACGTGAGTATTCTAAATATTATATTGCAGATGAACATAGGGAAGACTTTATAAATTGGTTTTCATGTGAAAATCTGAAAAAGCAGCTTGTCGATACTGACAGAGCTTCTTATGATTTCATGAGTGTTCCGAATGCGAAAGGAAAGAGATTTTTTGCAGCACAGGCAATAAAGATATATTCGGATGACACTAAGTTCTATATTTTGCTCGGAGTGCGTTATATAGATGATATTATCGAAAAAGAAAAAGAGGCTCAAGACAAACTTCAGCAGGCATTGAATCAGGCAAAGCTTGAAAATGAAATAATTTCTGCAATAAGCAAAAGCTATTTTGCCATTTACAGGATCGATCTTAATAAGGACTACTTTGAAGAAATATCTAATGATGATGAGTTTCACAGACTTACAGGCAATAATGGCTGCGCATCAGAAAAACTCTATAAGATATGTGATACATTGGTAGCACCGGAATACAGAGAGACTCTGAGACCTTTTCTTAATATATCTACTGTAGCAGATCGTCTAAAGAATGATGAGTATCTCGAAACAGAATACAAAATGTGTGACAATAACTGGCACAGAATGAGGTTTATCGTCAAAAACAGAGATGATTCCGGACGAGTTACGCATGTTTTATGTACGGCGCGAAGCATAAGTGATACAAAGAGAAGAGAGCAGGATCTGCATTTTGCGGCAGAAGCAGCAAAAAGGGAAGCTGAAATGAAATCACGCTTCCTTGCAACAATGAGCCATGATATCAGAACTCCTATCAACGGAATAATAGGCATGATAGACATGTCAGAGCAATATATCAATGATCCTGAAATGCTTTATACTATAAGGAAGAAGGTAAGGGTCTCTTTAAATTACCTGGTATCTCTTGTAAATGATATATTAGACATGAACAAGCTGCAGACCGAGGATCTTAATAGCCATGATATGACCTTTGATATAGCCGAGACCTTGCACAGATTAAATGTATTATATGCCCAGAAAGCTGAAGAAAAAGGTATAAAGTATAAGGTCGATTGGAATAAGGCTAATATAAAACATCCGTATCTTATAGGAAATCCTGTATATTTTGGAAGAATTATTTCTAATATTGCTGATAATGCTATAAAATTCAGTCAGTCTGATACTACGATAACAGTCTGGGGCAAGGAAGAATCATATGATGAGGATACCGCTCTGTTCACTTTCTATTGCAAGGATCAGGGTGAGGGTATGAGTGAGGACTTTGTTAAACATGCCTTCGATATGTTTTCTCAGGCAAATGAAACAAGCCGTACAAAGTATGAAGGTTCCGGTCTGGGCCTTGCAATAGTTAAGCAGCTTGCGGACAGAATGAACGGAAGCGTCGAGCTTGAAAGTGAGTTAGGAGTCGGAACCACAGCTATTATCAAACTTCCTTTTAAAATAGGAAAACAGGAAGATGCGAACATTATTATATCTGAAAATAATGATTTTAAAAATGTTTCTGTAAAAGGTATCAGAGCCTTGGTTGCTGAGGACAATGAACTGAATATGGAAATTGCTAAAAGTATGCTTGAACTAAACGGGCTTGAAGTTACTTGTGCTGCTGACGGACAAGAAGCGGTCGAGATCTTTAAAAATTCAGCACCTGGTTATTTCGGAGCGATTTTTATGGATATCATGATGCCGAATATGGATGGTCTGGAAGCTGCAAGATCCATCAGAAGTATGAAGAGAAGGGATGCAGGAGTTATCCCGATTATTTCTATGTCAGCAAATTCTTTTTCTGAGGATATAATCGAGAGCAGATTAGCAGGAATGAATTACCACTTGTCAAAACCAATGGACAGCACAAAAATGATAAATGCACTCAAGCAGTGTATGGCACTTGATTATAAAGTGAGACTGAGAGAAGACCTTTGATAGCCTGAATATAGGAAGAAACTCGTGATAAATATCATGAAGAAAAAGATCAGTTAATATAAATGATATTCTACAGTAAAAATAAGAATAAAGGCTTTACTTTGGCTGAGCTTTTGATCGTAATAACGATCATTGGCGTTCTTATTGCGTTCATAATACCTGCTATAGCTAACAAAATAGAAAAAAGCCGTGAAGCTGTAGATATTGCAAATGTCAGATCGGCATATGCAGAAATTATGTCAAATGTTGTTACCGAAAACGACTCGGATTCTTCAAGAATCGTGAAATTAAAACAGAAGAAAGATGATTGGCAGACAGATCCGGTAACTATTGCAGGAATTACCCATCATAAAGGAGATACTGATAATGTAAATTGGAAGGGAATTCCTGTTGCAAACGGAGAATGCGAGATTACATATGACAAAACTAACGGAATATGCTTTTATTGGAAGAATTCCGGAGGCTCTGCAGGTGGTGGCGGAAGCTCAAGCACTTCTCCGAATATAAATTTCAAGGTGAATGACCTGCACGAAGCATTGGATAATACGGATCTTATGAATAATTTAGCAACTGCAGGAAATATACGCTTTGAAATTGATTCAAAATGTCCTTCATCGTCAATGCGTGGACAGGTTGAGGCACAAATCGGAGAGGATAGTTTACTGAAATACGGAACCTGGGCATATCTTGGAAGTACAACGGAAAACACAAAAAGATATTTGTTCTGGACATCGGTTGATACAAATAAAGTAGGTGCAGGTAATAAAATTCCGATTATAGTAAGCAAAGGCGGAGGCGGCTATTACATAGCAGAGTCTAAAACAGCTGAGCGAACTGATAAAAACGGCAATATATATGTTGCAATTGCCGACCATATATATAATGAATATGGATTTTCATCATATACTAAAGGTAAAAGATATGATTCCCTTGATGATGCGTATGCAGCATATACAAAGCTGATTATTGACGGAGCATATAATAAGTATATAGACACATTACCGATAAAAAAATGAGAACATCGTCCTGATACACTCAAAGTATTATTATACTAAAAAGTGTATCAGGGCGATTTCTTATTATTAGCAATTTAGTCAATTGAATAAACCCCATAATAAGCAAAATGCATGACACATTTAGAAACAAACGTAACTAAACGCGAGCGTTTAGCATGAATATTGCAAAAACAGCATGCGTGTTTAGTGCACCTTTACAATAAGTTAAGCAAAGCTGATGTATGAGTGGGAATCAGGTGTTTTATAGAATCTGTAATTATGTTTAGTGAGTTAAAGAAATATTGATAACAATAAAAAATATAATCTAAATAAAGCTTAACTAAAAATTTGCCTTTATTAAGAAGAAAAAACCAAATTTGTTAAGTTTGACCAATAAACGCCATATTTCGGTGTGCTATTTGTACAAAATTGCAATTTTGGTGTTGACTTTGATCTCGAATTGTTTTAACGTAAAGACAACAACAGAACATGAGGTCGATGACATTCTGAGACGTAACACAGGCCGAAGCGTGAAGGCATCATAAAATGCGAAGGTGATGCTGAAAATGACAGGTAAAAATAAGGATGTCGGACTCAACTTTGGAGAGACCACAAAATGTGGCGCCAACGAGGCTATAACCAACAGGCAAAAGGACAGAGAACTCATCGCAATATAAATGGGTTCGTATGTCTTTTTTTTGTGCCATAAGAGTTCAACATTGCATATCGCAGTGTACGAATAAAAGATAAATCCAAGATGAAAGGAGTGAAAATAGAGTAGTTTTTTAAGCTTGAATTTATTGGAGGTTTGTTATGGGTGAAGAAAGAGGAACAGAATCCTTAAAGAAAACGAAAATGACGACATTTGGTGTTGTCGCATTGATTTACTCCTTCGTTGCTGCTGGTGCTTTCGGTATCGAGGAAGCTATTTCAGCCAGTGGTCCTGGATTAACAATAGCGATGCTCCTGATTTTCCCATTCATCTGGTCATTCCCACTTTGTGAGATGGTTGGTGAGCTCGGATCAATATTCCCTAACGAGGGTGGTGTTTATGCATGGGGCCGTGCAGCATTCGGAGAGTTCTGGGGCTGGCAGGTCGGTTGGTGGTCAGGTGCAAGTACCTGGGTTTGTCAAGCACAGTACACAGCACTTGTTGCAGGTTATGCAGCTAAGATCATCGAGCTTACACCTTCACAGGAGTACATGATCAAGATCGGAGTAGTTGTTGTTTTCACAATTATCAATATTATCGGTCTTGACTGGCTTGAGAAGCTTGAGACAGTATTCAACGTAGCTGTCTTCGTAGCATTCGCAGCTGTAGCTGTAGTCGGTTTCATGAATTGGCATTACAACCCAATTGAGCCATTCTGCAATCCGGAAATCGGAATGTTCAGTTCAGCAGGTGAGGGTGTTGCAATCATCATTTGGATGTACTGCGGATATGAGTGTATGTCCAATATGGCCGGAGAGATGGAGAATCCACAGATCATCCCGAAGGCAATGAGAATATCTCAGCCGCTTATCGCTCTTACATATGTTCTTCCTACTCTTGCAGCACTTGCAGCAATCGGTCAGTGGGATGCATGGTCAACAGATCAGGGCGCAGGCATGGTTGGATACGCAGACGTTCTTATTCAGTATGTAGGTCAGTGGGCAGGTGTGCTCTTCGTAATTATAGCAATTATTTCTAACATGGGAATTTTCTGTTCTTACATTGCACACGGTTCAAGAGCATTCTTCGTTATGGCTGACGATGACATGTTCCCTAAGGCACTCTGCAAGGTAGATAAGAGAGGTATTCCAACATTATCAATTTTGATCCTTGCTGTATTTACAGTTATCTGCTGTAAGTTTGACTTTACAACACTTGTTATGGCTGCTACTCCTATACAGCTTTATCTCTACCTTCTAATGGTAGCTTGTGTCTTCAAGGTTAGAAAGATGTATCCGGTTGAAGGCAGAAGAAAGATGGGTCTTACAGTTATGCCGGGCGGCAATATCGGACTCGCATTCCTTTCAGCATGTGTTATCTTGATTTGTATGTTTGCTATCTATGCAAATGGTACAGATTACTTCGTAACAGGTTATGTAGTTCTTGGACTTGGTCTTGTAATGTACGTTGCTTTCAAGTGGCTCTACAAGGGTGACTTCAAGAAGGATCCGGTAGCATTCCCGCTTAACCAGACAACAAAGCTTGGTGTCGGTGATATGAGAGATATCGGAGTATACACTCTTTTAGTAGGACTTATGTCATTAGTTGGTTATGTATTCCTTCTCTTCTACGAGGGTGAGGAAGCATATGAGTACTACCTTGAAGAGTACGGAACAGGTCTTTTCAGTAACTATGGTGCTATGATGCACATCGTACTTGGTCTTGGAATCGTACTTACAATAGTAGGTTTCACACTTTACAAGTATGGTATGAAGACTGAGGGTGCTCAGATCGCTGATCTTGCAAAGGCAAGAAAGGAAAGACTTGATGAGGAACTCAAAGAGCTTATCGGCGGAGTTCCTGGACAGGATTGATGTCAGTGCTTATGCATTAACATATATACAATTTAATATGAAACTGTTTTAAATTTAGCCTGAGAAGGCGTTTAATATCTAAAGGAGGATTTCCATGAAAAAGGTAATGGTTTGCGGTTGTGGCGCACAGGGTTCTACAATATGCAGAAGACTTGATGAAGAGCCAAACATTGAAGAGGTAGTATGTGCCGATTATAGCCTTGCTGCAGCTGAAGCTGTTTGTAAGCTTATGAAGAAGGGTACACCTAAGCAGGTTAACGCTGCTAATGTTGATGAGATCGTTAAGGCTGCTGAAGGCTGTGAGCTTATCGTAAACGTTATGCCTCTTGATTTCGGTGTAAACGTATTACACGCTGCTATACAGAACAAGTGCTGCTATCAGGACCTCTCAGCTTGTGAGAACATCACAGAGGTTATGGATGTAGATGAGTATGATCGTTGGATCGCTGGTATCAAGTGTATGTATGAGACATACGGCGCAAAGTTCGCTGAGAACAACACAACAGCTCTTATTGGTACCGGATCAGCTCCTGGTGTTATGTGCATCATGGCTCGTAAGGCTGTTAATGAGCTTGACGAGTGTGATACAATCGCTATGTATGTTTACGAGGGCGTTATCTCTAAGAGATTCATCCCATTCTGGTGGTCACCAGTCGTTGCTCTTTGCGACATGGAAGAGGATGCATACGCATTCGAGAATGGTGAGCAGATCAGAACAACTCCATTCTCAAGACCTGTTACAAAGTGCTGGCCTGAGTATGACTACAAGCCTGTAACACTTGTAGAGCACGCTCATGATGAGCCTGTTTACATTGGATTCAACAGAGAAAAGTACTTCAAGGGCTGCAAGAACGCATACTTCAAGTACGGCGGATCAGGAATCGAGTTCGCAAGACCTCTTAAGGATGCCGGACTTCTTCACCACGAGCCAGAGATGTTCGACGGACATGAGATCGTTCCTTTCGATTTCGTTATGAAGCACATCCCAGCAGCTCCAAAGGATCCTGAGGTTATCAAAGCAATCATCGACGAAGGCATCATTGAGGACGGCGGAGCATTCGTATGTGAGGCTTATGGTAAGAGAAATGGCAGAGACGTAATGGTTGACCTTCACGTTTCAGCTCCTGGACTTATCGATTCTTATAATAGAGCAAAGATGACAGGTGAGATGTACCTTACAGGACAGGGCGCATTCCTCTTCACAAAGCTCTTCGTTAACGATATGATCACACAGAAGGGTCTTATTTCTTCTGATATGATGGATGACAAGCAGGTTGAGCAGTACCTTGAGTGGGCTCACGAGCTTGATATCACATACACAATCGATATCTATGAGAACCGTTACTACAAGGAGGACGAGGTTTAATTAACCCGCCCCTAACAATCGAGTAAATTAAGAATCTGAATTGCCATTGCTCTCCAACCTGAAGCATAGTACGATTCTTGATTTAAATATAAAAATTATGCGGCTGTCCCATTCTTCCCCTTAACTTGGGGCAGCCGGCATGACATAATAACTTGCGAATACTTGGTGTACTGCAGCTGTTATAGGTTACAGTCATCTTATATATATTTCAAAATTCTAAGGAGATAGAAACATCATGACAACTTTAGAAATGATAGAAAGAGCCAGAAAGGCTTTAGAGCAGATCAAGGATTATGATCAGGCACAGATCGATAAGCTCGTATTCGAGGCTGCAAAGATCATCTACGTTAACGCTAAGCCGCTTGCTAAGGAAGCAGTTGAAGAGACAAGACTCGGATGCTACGAGGATAAGATCGGCAAGAATACAGACACACCTACAGAGTTCTGGAATTATCTTAAGGACAAGAAGTCTGTTGGTATCATCGAGGACAACAAGGAGACAGGCGTTATCAAGATCGCTCA
>Ga0129317_1000198_pt1 | contig 74677 bp, 58 predicted proteins | sample Cm1ome_FD_94430 | JGI IMG/M metagenome (GOLD analysis project Ga0129317, IMG submission 94430) | Eastern black-and-white colobus group fecal microbial communities from Wisconsin, USA - Cm1105 metagenome | ecosystem: Host-associated > Mammals > Digestive system > Large intestine > Fecal | place...
GCGCCGCCGGCACCACCCGCGCCACCCTCAATGTCAACGACCAGTGGAAAGGCTTCGCCCTGCCACAGAGATAAAGCCATGATAAAGTGGAATCTCGAATATCGAATGCCATGATAAAGTGGATTTGGAATGTCGAATCGGGCTGCGCAGGACTGTGGCTAAAACAATGACACCCGGTCGGGAATGGGCTAATCGAAAATTTTGTCACTGATGACACTTTTTTCGATTAGCCTTGGTCGCCTACAAAAAAACTGCTGCCTTTTCATACTCCGGCAGGATTTTTCAAAACATAAAGAAATTGCTCCATATAGTTATCCTTCTCAATAAAGGCATGGAGCAATTAATGCGGCGAAAATGACACTCACCAGACGCCTAATTGTTTAGCTTCTTCCTTTGTCTGATGATAAAGAATATCCAATCTTTTATTATTTACTGAATTTTGGAAATCATCGCTTTTAATAAAATCGCTCCATACGTCGCATTTATTGAAAGCTTCATTATCGTGAACACACTGAATGAAAACAACTTTATCTGCCAAGCCCTTCGTTGAATAGACTTCATAGTATCTACCCATGATTTCATCCGCAGCGTTAACGTCATTGCTTTCTGCAGCCTTAACAAGTTGTTTGGCCATATTGCAAGCGTCCTCTTTGGGGTTATTCGTTATAGCATCCTTGCTGCACGACACCAAGAAGAGAGCAAAAAAAAGAAAAGTATGATTGAATTTTTCATAAAGATTGAATGAGGTTGTTTTTTGCAAAGTTAAGCAAAATCCCTGATATTCGAAGAATTGACGGGGAAAAAGCAGAGGTATAAAATCAAGGAATAAATAACAACATCACATAATATTTCGAAAATTCTGTCCACGCAGTTCAAGGCTATACGTTTGTTTGGAGTGAATTTATGGATTTACGTATTTTGCGAATAATTGTTTTAGGGTCAATTCTTTTGCCTCAACAACACCTCCACTATCTATAATATAGAAAGATGGCAAGTGGTGGGCGCTATACGCTCCGGCATCAAGAATGCGCCGCTTTGTGTCGACGCCAACAATCCAATCTGAGGGAAAGGATAAATCTTGTGGCATTTTGCCGTCTATGTATATTGTAACGACCTGTAACTTAGAGCTGCGTATAAAATCATTGAAAGGCTTGTCCTCGGGTAAGGTTTTGAGCAACCTGTGACAATCAGGGCAAGTCGAGGAGGCAAAGACGAGTAGCAGTCGTTTGTCGGCGTAGCCATACAAGTCGATTTTATCTCCGGATGTGGTTGTTATTTCGATGTCTGCGCATTTTGAACCGATTCGATTTCGTTTGACTTCCTGTAATTTGGCTCTTGGCCAAATCTTGTAGTCGTCCGGCAAAGTGCTTTCAATGACGTCCTCAAGTAATGTCTCCATAAGTAGGTCATTTCGATACTCTGATGCAGGGTCACCCATGATATAGTCAAGATGATACATCAAGGAAGAGTAGTAATCCGGATTACTGAAAGATAAATGTAGCAACCTCCGATATTCAATCTTAGCCACCGAATCTCGACAATAGGACGCAGTATGGACAAAAACTTGCATCATTTCCGGGTCAGTAAACAGTGCTGAATCATTCGGGATATTGTCCCTAAAATGATGCAATAAGTATTCGGCACGCTGTTGTGCGCTCGTCAGGCTGTCGGGTACGTTTGGTAATTTGATTGCCGCATCGGCGGCAGGCCGGGTAAGAAAGCCTGCCACCAATGCAACAAATATAAAAATACGTAACATCAGAAAGGAATTGTGTATCCGATATTTACGCCCCAATGGCTCGTTTTGCCATATTTAACGGCAAAATCGATAGAGCCCTTACTTAGATACCAGTTGGCACCTACGGAAAACTGCGGCTCGAAGGACGAATCCGGCGAGATGATGTAGCCGACGCCTACTCCCACAAACGGAGACAATCGTCTTGAGGAGAACAGACGAGTAAAGTAAAACCTTGAGGTGAGGTCTATGCTGAAGTTGAAGTCGTTTACAGACGTTGATTCTTCGGAGTCGTCTGAGACTTCGCCCGCACTTTCAAGATATGAATAACCTATAGTGGTACCGAGAGATAAATCGACCACTCGTTTGTAGAGAAAAGTACCGATGCGACCGTTCGCTCCTACAGTTATGGACGAGAAATGGCTATCGGCATTGAAATCTCCTCCAAAAGAGAAGTACCATTTATCTGTGCCATGACGCTGCACTTCGACATACGCATACTTATCCGTGGGTAGATTGGATAGCGACCACGACGAGGGAACCCAGGCGTTATTCATTTTCAACCAACAGGTTTCAGCATCTTTTGAATGGACAAGAACGCGAGCGGCTTGTGTTTGGTCAGCGATAGGTCTTATCATATTGAGCTGTTTCATTTGATCAAGTGCTTCAAACGCCGGAAGAGAGTATAGAATCAAGCAATCGTCAACCATTTCGGCTGAAGAAAAGTATGTCTCGATGTCGGGCGCAGAATACGTGGTTGTCGTCTCGTCCTGTGCTTGTACTGCCATTGTAGGCATCAGTAATATCAGAATAATCAATAAATGTTTCATATTCGGAGTTTTGAATGTTAGAAGTAGAACGTTTTACCAACCGATATTCCCATTGATGCGTTTGCTCCGCTGGAGAAAGGTCGTATGTATGTGATACTGATATCGAATGAGGACGTCCGTGCTTTATTAATAAACGATAGTCCGACAGTAGGAGTCATTGAGAATTGGTCATTCATCAATCCCAGACCAATTCCGAAGAATAATGTCCGCCATCTGTAATTCATACTTGCACCGAAGTACGTTGACACGTCTCCCTCTTTGGGAATGGTGATATTAAGGTCTGCCGAAAAGCTTACGGGTCCGCTATATATGCCGTAACGGCCTGATATTGTTGTCCCGGAGTTATTGTAACCGATGCCGCCGTATATGAGGCTGCTCATAATGGCGTTCACATAATCGTTGCCTTTCTTATTCGATTTTTTCTTAAGAGTTGCTTCTTTTTTGCCGAATGTCTCATCGGTCATATTGTCACCTAAGTTCTTAGCCTGTATAAAAGCATCATAAGCGTTGGTGTAGCATCTCAGTTTTTCCCAAATGGAGGAAAGTATGAGATGTCCGGCCTGTCTTTCGGGGTACGCCTGTGTATATTCGTATGCATACACAAGGGCTTCGATGGTTCGATTCTCGTTTAGACGCTCGGTGATGAGCTTCATGGCCTCAGCCGGGCTGCTTAGCGAGATTGTGCTTGGCATCCCGTGCCTGTCGTTGATTGTGGAAGCAAAAGATTTGAGCCAAGTCGGTTCTTTCCACTCTTTGTGCATAAACCCTTTTGCAAGGTTCGGATAGCCTATTACCGAGAGTACCTGGGCTATATAATAGGCTTGCGAGCGATTGTCATTCCAGGCGAGAGACAACGCAAGGTCGATTTCCTGAAGCGCTTTTTCTTGGAGATGCCCCAAAGCGAGGGCGTAGGCGTATTCGCAGACGAGTATCGAATTGACTTGGTAGCCTTGCGAACGGTTTATGCGCTGATACGCTATAGCGTCGCTATAATCGGCTATGGCTTGGTTAATATTGCCGCTGATGACGTTTTGCCGAGCGCTGCCAATTCGCACTTCCATGTCGTTGTTATTGTAGATACCGTCACCATACAAGCGGATGTCGTCTTGGCAGAATGCTCCTATGTAGCAGACGGCTATCAATATGGTTGATATGATTGTCCTTTTCATTTTTTGGATCGATATGAGATTTTTAAACCTTGTAATTCAGAGGGCACTTTTATCAAGTTCAGGGAAGATACTTTAAAAGATAATTCTCCGGATGCTCGCATATTCGACACAAACTTGTAGGCGTCCCGATTTTTCATCCATTTTTTAGAAGAATCCTTGGAGCGAATGGCGTTATACATTGGACCAATTCTATGGCTAATTTTAATTTTATCGATAATGAGAGTCTCGCCCGTCTCGATAGTCTCTTGGCTGCCAAGCCTTAGATAAGCTGTATTCGTACTACTTGCAAAAATGACGGACTCCAGTTTATCCTTTGGAAGACCACATTCCATAGCCCTTTTTTCTATATTCTCTTTATTGATGAAAGGCTGATTGATACTGATGCTTTGGGATAAATAATCTTCGTTTGCAGCTGAACGAGCACCGGCAATCGCCGAATTCAAAGTATTTTCGGCGATGGTGACAGCTTCATTTGGCGCTGCCGTGTAGGTGTGTATATTGTCTTGTCGCGACAAGTCGAGCTTATAGTTCTTTGCAGCTTCGAGAGATATGTGCGCCGGATTGTATATATATGTCTCGCATCCGGTAATCAAGCCGACAATGGAAGCCAGACCTCCGCCAAGAGAGTGGCCTGTTATTTTTATCTTGTCTAATGGGATGCCGGAATCTTTGATGACTTGAGCCAAGTTGTATGCTATGTCATGCTGTGCACTTGTTGCTAGCATAGCAAAACTTACGTCCGCAGTTAAATCTCCTAATTTAGTAAGTTCAGTACCTCGAATGGCGACAACATATTCGCCGCGGTCTTTATCGTAGTATATCTCGGAATTAAAGCCGCTTTTGCCTTCGTTCTCATTTATGAAGTTGACTATCTTCTCGGCTCCGTTGCGCTCTTGCGGGTTACGGATTACACTCATATCACGCAATGGACTTGGCTTAAAGTAATCAGTGATGCTTTCTATGCCGTCATCTTTGTATACAGCAATAGAGTATGCCGCCATCTCGAGTTCCGGAACACGCTCTTCTTCTGCGGATAATTTGTCTTGTGCCGATTTGCAGACCATATCCACGTATTCATTGTAGCTGTTGAGTATCTCCAGTTCCTCCGGTGTTGGCTTAATCTTGTTGTTTAGCTCATATATATCGAAGCCGGTAAGCGCTTTGAATTGGTCGCTTAGCATTCGAGAAAAGAACTCGGTAGAGTGTTTTCCTTGTTCGTAGAGATTCAGCAACAGCCTTGCGGTTTCGGCTATACGGTCGTTGAGGTTGGGAATCATGTGCTTCAACACGACTTGGGCGTTATTGCCGGACGATATATCGTTGGCAATGATTTTGTTGACGCTTGCGTTGTAGTCCGGAGTGCCGGGAACTATGACGCTGTTTGCGGCGTTGATGCCGTTTTGGATAGATTGCTGGTAGGCGTAGTCCTGCATTTCGTTGCGTATCGCAACCCCGGCATTCTGAGACGGCATCCCGGAAATTTTGGATGTACTATTACTGCCAAAGCTGTTGAGCTCTGTTCCAGTGCAAGGTGTGGTCGTATAGTATACTGTACAGTATCTGTCTCCGACACGTATTGAAGAAATCATTGCTCGCACTTGCTCACACATTGCTTTTGTCGGGAATCCAGCGACATTAAGGATGCTTTCGTACATGGAATTGGCCTCCGCCACCACATCTGCACATTCTTTTGAGCCTCCTCCACGCATTGTTGCAGTGAAGGTGTACTGGGCGTTTAGCTGTATGGCTCCGAGCAGAAAGGCCCATAACAGCAGTAGTCTTGTTTTTCTCATAGCAAAAAAACAGGCATTGTCGAAAAGCCCTCCTATTTCGCTATGCTATATGGTTTTTAGGTAAATAAAAAAAGCGTGAGGGCTTGTACCGTTGCTCGCTCCACGCCTTGAGGCTCTGGTAAGCCCATCACTGTCGAACGAGCAACATCGTAGAACCTCACGCCGATATGGTATACCACAAGGCACAGAACGCGAGTGCGTCAACCTTGCATGGCATATACATACCCATAAGGCGTCGTACCTGTTGCTTCAGTCTTGACAGTGATAGAAATTTACCAGATTTCAAGGCGTCAAGAAAGAGCGTTAAGTAAACGCTTTTCAAAATGTCAGTTACAAGCCCTCGATTACTCGTCTTTTGCAAGACGAGAGCGAATGACTTGATGCACAAAGGTAGTGAATATATTTGAATAAATGCAAAATTGTAAGTGTAATTTCAAAGTTTTTAGCCAATCCCATCGAATTCCGAAGAATCCAAGGGCAAATGCGATATTAAGAAAATTAGGGAAGGGCTGTGTCCGGGATGTCGTAGCATCGGTATGAGGTAGGGGTCGGAAATCGGTTTTGTGGATTAAACGGTATATTTCATACAATATCGAGGGAAATGTTTGGGGGCGAAGGGAGATGGCGCGTAACTTTGTGTCGTCAGAAGCGTCAAGGCGACCATCTTATTACTCATTCTCCCCCTCCCCGCCTTACGCCTTGACATCTATTACAGGCCATAGGCCGCTAATCGTTAAACATTACAGGCCATAGGCCGCTAATCAACCAATACTAATCGTTAGACAATGGGCATGTATTCAGACAACCGTTTTGATAATGAACTTTCAGAAGACGGCAACGGGCTTTCAGAAGACGGCAACAGACTTTCAGAAGACAGCAACGGACTTTCAGAAGAAGAAATGGCTCGGGCTACGGAGGTGATTGTCCCGGCGCCGGATGCGACGCCGACACCGGGCAATCAGGCGCTCGGTAATCAGGCGTCCGGTAATCAGGAGGCTGCGGATGTTTCGCAGGAGGATTTTCCGTCGGCGGCGTTGCTGCCTGATGCCGGGCAGCGTATGTCGCTCGGCCGTGCCATGGGTGTGAGCGCCGCCGTGGGTGTCGCCGGGGTTTGTGTCGCGTCCGTATTGACCAAGGAGGATGCCTCGCTGAGCCGCGCCGCCACGCCTGACAATGAGAAATCGGCAGACGATATTGCCGCCAATGCAGGCGCGGGCGATGACACGGAGCGCGTCGAAGTGCCTGCCGCGCCGCATGTTACGATTAGTTACGAGGACACGCCGATGAACAGCGGTATGGAGACATGCGATGCCGGGGATATCGCCGATGCAGGCGCGAACCATGTAGGCGGCGCCGAGGCCCCGGATCCGCTATTCGGCGGATTCGGCAGCTTGTGCGCGGACATATAGCGACTGTGTGTACGCAGCCTCCCCATATGATTATAAGACAGGGACTGTTATGGGACAGAGACTGTTATGAAATCGGGATGACTACGGCTGTAGCCAGAGCTGCTATGCCCTCTTCGCGGCCTACAAATCCCAGGCGCTCGGTGGTAGTGGCCTTTACGCTCACCATATCGACATCTATACCGAGGTCGGCGGCCATATTGGCACGCATGGCCGTGATGTGCGGCGCCATCTTAGGTGCTTGTGCCATAATGGTAATATCCACATTATAAGGCATATATCCGTGGTCGCGTATCAGCGCAACCACGTGACGCAGCAGCCGGCGCGAGTCTATGCCCGCATATCGCGCGTCCGTATCCGGGAAATGACGTCCTATGTCGCCCAGCGCCATTGCGCCAAGCAGTGCATCGCACAGGGCGTGTATGGCCACATCGGCATCGCTGTGCCCCAGCAGGCCGCGGTCGTGGTCAATGGTGACACCGCATAAAATCAAACGGCGTCCCTCGGTGAGGGCGTGCACGTCATAGCCGTTGCCGATACGTGGATATTGCATATCTTCAAGTGTTTATGGAATATGGAATGCGGAATGTGGAATGCGGCATTTCGCTCAGGTTGCGCCCTATGACGCCACCTGCCTCGAATGCAAGTGACATCAAAGCCGAAGGCGACAGCCGGTGTCAACGTTTGCGCTTGCCCAAGAGGTCGCGCAGCCCGTCCATATCGAAAGTCAGGGTGAAGCGCAGTGTCTGATCCAGGGGCGAAGTCTGCGCCGTGGCCAGCATATATGATGCATCCAGACGCACGACGTTGAGCGAGAAGCCGGCACCTATTCCGAAGTACTGGCGGTTGCCCTTGAACTTATTCTCGTAGAAATAGCCTGCACGCAGGAAGAACTGCTGGTTGTAGCTGTATTCGGCACCCAGCGACCAGGTGATTTCGCGTAACTCCTCCTTAAATCCACCCGGGGCATCACTGAAGCTCTTAAATATGCCGGTGATTGGCGACATATTCTCCCAGTCTTCGAGTGCATCAAGATATGCCTGCTGTCCCTCGGTGGTCTGAGTATCGTAATCGCTTTCGCGCGGCTTGGCCGGCACAAGCAACTTATTGGCATCGAGGTTGATAGACAAGTTATGATAATCAGCCAGCGGGAAGGTGAACGATGTACCCAGACGCAGGTTGGTGGGAAGAAACGCCGGATAATTGCCATTGTCGTAAGACACCTTGGTGCCTATGTTCGAGATATTCCAACCCCAGGACCATTGACATTCGCTGCGTCCGATGATGGGATAGGTGGTGTAGTATCCCGAGATGTCGGCCGAGAAAGCACTGGCACCCGAAGTTTGATCGCCGGCATAACTGTCGCTGAAACCCAAGTCACTGTAGATGTAGCGGAAAACAACGCCCATGGAGAATTTCTCGGAGAGTTTGCGCGAATAGCCGACATCTACGGACATTTCGTAGGGGTTGAGGCTCTGTCCGGCATCCCCGGAAGGCCCGGCTGTATTGACTTCGCCCAGCGAGAAATAGCGCAGCGAGGCACTGATGGCCTGATTGTCGCCCGAGCCGATTTTGTAGTATGCCGACAGGTTGGCCAGAAAGATATCGTTGACCAATTTGCGCAGCCACGGCGTGTAGCTCAGGCTCACGGCGGCGCTTGAGTAGGCAAAAGCATATTTTGACGGGTTCCAAAACTGCGAATTGACGTCCGGATCTGAAGCGACACCCAAGTCACCCATGGATGCGCCGCGTGCGTCCGGGGCTATACCCAGCGAGGTCACGCCGGTGGTGATGGGGTTGAATTCGTCGTTCTTAATATCATCGGCGGCCATGACGCCGAAAGCCGTCGCCAAGGCCAGGGCCACGGCGGCACAGCGTCCGCAATTGTATTTCTGTCTCATGGACATTGTGTGATGTGTTTGCTTTGGTGATACGGATGACGGCCTGCACGCGTGAGCGAAGACCGGTCTATTAGTAAACGCAATTTTGCGCTTAATATTGTGGAGCACCGCCATATCATTGCGCACCGCCATATCATTGCGCGTCGGCGAGGGTGCGGTTGGCCTGCATGGCCAGGAACTCCTTGCGCGTGTACGGATAGGTGGAAGTGCCTTGGCGCACCCAGTACTTGCCGCCGTACTCGGTGCCGAACTGATTGGGACGAATCTCGATGACAAAAACGTTCTTGCCGCCGGATTCGGCCGGGTCGAGCCACAACGTGGATATGCAGTCGTTGGCGGCTCCGCCGAGATTGATGCGGATGTCGTTGCGCACACGTAGTTCGTACTTGTCGCGGTCTCCACCGAAGAGATGGTGATATAAGTCGTCATTGCCCACCACGTACCCGTATCGGTTGACACCGATATACAACTTGCCGCCTTGGGCGCTGTTGAGAAATCCGCAAATACGTTGCAATATATGGTCACGCTGACGCGGCATGTCGATGTGCAGTCCGTCTTCGGGGCAGATGTAGCTGCTCTTGAACTCGAGCGTCTGTGTTTCTTCGCCCAAGAATATGGGCTGCTGTATTTTGACCTCGATGTTCAGCAACTGCGATATGCGCCCGGTGATGGCGCCTTGGGCTTCGTCCACGTCCATTTCCATGGACAGGTTGGCCGTCAGAGCCAATTTGGCCAGGCCGACGGAGGTCTCGTCGTAGTCACCGGCGATGATGTCCCATAGAAAATCGTTTTTGGACGAATCATAGATGTAACTGAGTATGCGCAACTGACGGCTGCGCATTTCCAGTACCGGATAGTCACCCGAATTTTCTTCGTCGGCACGAATATCATCCACGTTGATGTATCCCGAGCTGACGAAGGTGCGCAGGCGTCGGACAAAAGACATGCGCCGCGCAAAGTATTGCACCAGACCGTTGTTGTCTATGAGTCGCGCCAGCATACGCGCAAAGGCCATATAATTAAATCGGCGCAAATAGCTTGACTCAAGCGACCCCACGCGGTCTATGATGTGTATCAGCTCGACCACGTGCTCGGGCTCGATAGTCGATTCGGGCAGGTCGTCATCGGTATTTTCCGATGCAAGGTCCATGGTTTCGGGAATATGGAACACCGAAGACTTGAGCAGGAACAGCATCGTGCGTATGGCATCGTGCGGCGTAAATGTATTAAAATCCTCGTCTACCGGCCTGTTGTATCGGCAGAGCAGTCGCCCGGTGGGCTCCATAGACATGTACGTAGCCACTACGTAGTCGCCTTTGGAAAGTTTGGTACTCTCGGTGACGATATTGACCGGGTCGCCCTGCGCCGATATACCCAGATAGGTTTCGCGGCCCTTGTACTTGGTCCATCCCATGACCAGACACTCGAGGGGAGTGTCTTCGTCGAGGTCGTTGCGCACCATATCCTTGATGGCCGGCAGCAGCGTATATCGCGGCTCATCGCCCGAACCCAACGACAGGACTTTGGCATCGAATACCAGCGCGTTGTTAAAGTCGTCCCTAAAATCATCTATGGCCATGCCGTACACATCATATTTCACTATCTCGGAAAGGCTCAGCGTACCCTCGCCGTTAGAAATGCTTTCGTCCACAGGTTTGACCCTGAACAGGCGTCCGTCGCCTTCGATTTCGGAGACATATACCCGGACCGTGTCCCCGGCATCGACGGCACGCAGATTTGCACGAGAGGGACGTGTCAGACTACCGGGTTCGTATAGTGCATGCTCCACATCGGCCCAGAAGCACGACAGTGCATCCAAGTCATCACAGCCCTCGGGAAGAGCGGCTATGCGTTCGGATGTGTATATCTGGATGTTTTGCCATGGCAGCATATCGACGGGCAGGATGGTGCGATTGACACCGCCGCGACTTTGCGAAACAAGGTGCAGGCTTTCGCGCGTGGCCACGAGGCCGGCGCCCTTGCCCATGTAGTATTGGGCGGAGGACGGAGAGGTCGGGGAGGACAAGTCGGCAGAGGCGGCTTCCAGGGCCAATTGCTTAAGATTGTCAAGGCTCTTCCAGCCAAAGCGCAGGGGCGACTCGGATGTCCCGGCTGCGGCCTCGAAGGCCTTGCGCAGCAAGTCGGGAGCCAAGGCCTCGTTCTCAAACACAAGATAACGCACCAGTGCGGCGCGATATTCCTGTATATCGAAATCATCGTCCTTGGACGACAGCAGCAACCGCAGAGCCAGTACGCGTATCATGCGCTGCAACATATCGCGGCCGGCGCGGTCATCGTATGTCAGGCCGTCGGCTCGGGTCTTGTTGAGACGCACGTAAGAGTCAAGCACGCGTATGAAAGCCGAGCGAAACGGATCTTGACTCCAGTTGCTGTGATTGCCGTCGGAGATGATAGAAAGGATGTCATCCATGCGCTGCTCGATGATGTCCGGGCACAGTGCAAATATGGCGTTCATCACCTCGAGCTTGTCTCCGGGATTGTAGAGGTATCCGCTTTGGCGCATCTTGGCTATGATGTCGTCCAAGTAGGCGGTATGCTTACCCGAATCTATCATCTCGAGGGCGCGTATCGAAGTGCTGGCATGGCGCACATAGCCTTCGAGGCGTCGACGCCAGCGCGTGCGCCACGTATCGTCGAGGCTCGAAATCAGTCGGCTTTCTTCGAGGAGGAACAGACATACGGACACGTATGCCCGGAGGATGCGGATGTGGCGGCGCAATGTTCGGTAATGCATCGTCTCGATGGTGTCGCGCACCTTGGACAGAAACATCAGCACCCATTCGCCACGGTGGCTGCGGTAAGCCGCGGCGATGTCGGCATACGATGCATCGGCAAGCAGCAGGCTCTCGGCCAGGCGTGCCTCGGCTCCTATGCACAATTCGGTTCCTATGGCCGGAAGGCTGTAAAATTTGACCTTACGTTGTACTTGCTCATCATCTATCAATTGGAGGCGCAGTCTGTAACGGTCAATCTTGGTCACCCGGCAGCGTATGTCCTGATAAGGCATCAATTTGGCTTTACCGAAATTGGCGAGGTTGAAAATAAGGCCATGATTATCGCGTACAGTGTAATAAGGCAATTCGTACCCCTTAAGTCCGGACACTACCGTAAAGGGATATTCTTCGCCTACCTTGTAAAATTGGTCCAAAAATGCCGAATAATCCTGCACCAACGCAATAGTGCCGTCTTGCACCTGTCTGGCGAGGCACAGCAGCGTTACCGGGTCTTTTTGCTCTTTTTGAAAATCATACAGACGGATACGATACTCCACTCCGTCATGTTCTACAATAAAATACTGCAAATTGCCCTGTACAATGCGTTCCTTTACCGGAAGCTCGTACGAATTTCCTGCTTTGAATTTCATAATTTGTTTACTTTTAATATGTTATGTGTATCTAAAATCGTATGTATCAGAGTCCGTATGCATATGTGCGTAATCGCACACGCCTTGTCTCGCTTCGGAAGACACAGTGTACATCGCAACTGCGAAATGCGGCATCACGACCGTCCGGGAAATGTCGGGGGCAACAGGTCTCCCTAAGATAGTCTTCCTAAGATAAATGTGTGTATAAAAATCATACGTCGCTTTACGACAGCACAAAGATACACCAAAATGCCGCATTATCACATCGGCGCAGCATTAAAAAACTTAAAAGGCGCAATGTTTTTTCGTAGGACCGTGGGTGCATGGTTGCGCAAATATTACGATGGATTTGGCCGTCACGACACAAAAGGCTAAATTTGTAACACGATAAGCCGTTCATCGGCCAAAAGCACAACAGACGATAGTACACAGTGAAATACTTCATGATAGCCGGAGAGGCATCCGGCGACCTGCATGCCTCGCAAGTGATGGCAGCCCTACGCCGCCACGACCCGGCAGCCGAATTTGTATATCTCGGCGGCGAGGGTATGCGTGCCGTCAGCGGCATCGCGCCGGTAATAGACTATCGCGACATGGCGTTCATGGGCTTCAGCGAGGTATTGCGCAACCTGCGACGCATTTCCGCCAATCTGCACGCCGCCAAGGAGGCGCTGCGCAGCGCACGCCCAGATGTACTGGTACTCATCGACTATCCGAGCTTCAATCTCAAGGTGGCCGCCGAAGCACACCGCTTGGGCATCCCCGTGGCATATTACATCTCGCCAAAAGTCTGGGCGTGGAAAGAATGGCGCGTCCGTACCATCAAAAAATTAGTGGACTGCATGCTCGTCATCTTCCCCTTCGAAGTCGATTACTACAGGCAGCGCCACCACTACGAGGTGGAATATGTCGGCAACCCCTCGGTGGGCGAAATTGACACCGCACTTGCCGCCAAGCCCGAGCGTTGCGAATTTCTTGCCGCACAAGGCATGGATTCGAAGCGCCCGTACATAGCGCTTCTGCCCGGCAGCCGCCGCGGCGAGATACGCAACAATATGTCCGTAATGCTTGAGGCCGCAGCACACTTTCCGCAATATGGCGTGGCCGTGGCCGCCGCCCCGGGTATGGACGACAGCGTCTATGCACCCTATGCTTCGGAACGTGTACACGTGGTACGCAATGCCACGATGCCGCTGCTGGCCTATGCGCAAGCCGCGCTTGTCACCTCGGGTACGGCCACGCTCGAAGCGGCCTTGGCCGGCACGCCGCAAGTGGCCTGCTATCGCGCCAACGGCAGCCGACTGTCCTACGCCATCATGCACCGCCTGCTCAAAGTTGACTACGTCACCCTGCCCAACCTGATAGCCCGCAGACGCGTCATCGACGAAATGCTGCTGCACCACTGCACTGCGGATGCCGTGGCCCGGAGCATGGCCGCAATCATAGACGATAACGCCCCGGCACGTCGCGAGATGCTCGAAGGATATGCCGAGATACGACGCATACTCGGCTCGTCCGATGCCGCCGATGCCGCCGCCCGAGCCATCATCGACCTCGCAACCCATACGCATACATCCTCCAAATAACACAATCAGCACTCATTCAAGACAAACCTTGTCGGCACCCTCGGCATCAGTATCGAAGCCGGAGGGTGGCAAAACGAGCTACTATTCGAAATAAGGCGAGATGTTAAAATGATATAAAAAGAAGCGAGGCATTAAACTTTTACCCTCGGAATTGCGTCTATATTTTAGACCTGCAAAAGATTATCGGCTTTAGGGTCGACAGCTCCGATGCACAGGATGCACGATGCACGATGACACATAAATCTCGTGTCATACAGAGCACGGAGTACAAAAAACAACGAGAGAACATAGGCAAGGGAACCGATAAGCAAGCGCAAATCGTCCCTTCCTCAATCTTATACTTATAATTCAATTTTGTTTAGGGTTAAAGAACTGCTTAATAAAATGATTAGTTTTTCATAGGATTAGATTTTTAAGGTTTTAACAAGAATGGGGAAGTCGTGAGATTTCCCCTTCCTTATTATGCGAGACCGCACACGACATCCCCTCCGGACATCCGTCGCAGCATCAGTCGCAGCATCAGTCGGTGCGAACTCGGCGAACCGCTAACTATTGACCATCTATACGTACGATGGCTTCCGCAGCTATGACATTGCCGTTTTCGTAGGCCTGCTTGTACCAATAACGAGCCTGTTGTAAGTCCTTGCTCACCCCCAATCCCCTTTCGTAGAACAATCCGATCTGATACATAGAATAGTCATTGCCCTGCTCCGCCGCCTTTTTATACCACTCCAACGCCTTGGCGTAATCGCACTTGACATTCCGGCCCTCGTAGAGGTAATCGCCCATGGATACCCGGGCGGCTTCAAGCCCGTTCTCGGCGGCTTTTTGTATCAATGCAAAGCCATAATAGCTGTCCACCGACACGCCATGTCCCATAACATAGCAATTCCCAAGGGCATACACCGCCGGCCAGTATTCGTATTGCGCAGCTTTTTTGAGCCATTTGACAGCCTCGGTATAACTCAGTTTCACACCTTTGCCGAAGTAGTACATTTGTGCAAGGTTGAACTGCGCCTCGGTATTGTCCTGCTCTGCCGCCATCTCGAAATACTTTGCGGCATCTTTTGGTCGTTCCAGCAACAGATACATTGCTCCTAAGCTGTATTGGGCGTAGGAATGTCCTTTGTCAGCAGCCATCTTAAAATACGCTGCGGCCATATAGCCGTTGCGTGACACTCCGTTGCCTTCGGCATAGCACTCTGCAATGCGGCAATCGGCATCCAAAACGCCCTGATCGGAGGCTTTGCGCCACCATCTTATTGCTGCGGCCAAATCCTTGGCAAGACCGCCTTCGCCGTTTGCGTAGCGACAGCCTAACGCGTATTGGGCATCGGCATTGCCCTGTTCCGCCGATCTTTTGTCCCATTTGACCGACTCGACCATGTCCTGCGGCATATGGTCGCCGGTCGCGTAGCGCACAGCCAGTTCGTGCCGAGCCGCCGCATCTCCTGCTATAGCCGCGTTGTATATGTCTCCGACGTTCTGTTCCGGCTCTTTGTCTATCTGATATAGCAAGTCCATAGCATCTTCATCCCCCTGCTCGGCAGCACTTTTTAGCAAGGATTTTGCCTTGTCCTTGTCCGCCGCCACGCCCCAGCCCTCCAGATAACACCAACCAAGGAGGTATTCAGCCTCGGCATAACCGCTTTCCGCCGCTTTCTCGAAAAAAGGAATGGCGCGGTAGTCGTTAAGGTCGAAGAGATAGTATTCCCCTACTGCAGTAAGAGCCTCGATGTTTCCCTGTTTGGCGGCCTTCCCCCACCAATCTGCGGCCTCAGCCTTGCGTCCTTGCTGATAAAGGATACTGCCCATCAGCGTCTGCGCAGTTACCATACCTCCTTCCGCCGGACGTCGACACCACCGCTCCGCCTCGGCGAAATCTTGGGCAACCGGGGCAAAATCTTGGATATACAAATGACTCCATGCCAAAAACAGCTGAGCTTCGATACAGTCTTGTTCGGCCGACAGCCTTATGAGTCTTAATCCTTTTTCAGTGTCTACCGGACACCCGCATCCCGTCAGGTACATCATCCCTAAACGATACATTCCATCCGGCCAATCCTGATCTGCGGCTTTTTTATACCATTCAGAAGCCATATAATAATTCTGTGGAACACCACAAACGCCATCCTCATACACCGTGCCAAGAGTTACTTGAGCATCAGGGTCACCTCGCTGTGCAGCTTTCTTCAGCCATTTCAAGCCTTCCGCGACATTGCCTTCACATATATATGTCGATCCTAATTCGGTTTGTGCCCGTAATTTGCCGCGTCCTGCCGACAGCAGAAGCCATTGGACAGCGAAACCGATATCTTTTTCCACACCCAAGCCATTGCGGTAGCATTCCGCGATTTTGTAATGTGCATCGCCGCTTAGGTCGCCCACTTCAGCGGCCTTGCGCCACCAGCGGAGAGCCTCGCAGTAATCCTGCGTGACTACACCCTCGATGCCTTCGGCGTAACGACATCCGACGGCATACATGGCATCGCCGTTGCCGTTCCGCGCCGCCTTAAGATCCCAGTCAAAAGACGCGGACATATCACGACCCACACCACCGTCAGCCGTAGCATAACACTTGGCAAGTGCGTGCTGCGCCTCGACATCGCCTGTGACAGCCTTATCGTAGTACTCGCGAGCCAAAGTGCCTGCTTCGGGCATCGTAACTTGCGCTGACGCGCATAGAAATACGTTGACGCATATTATAGTAATTAGTCGTTTCATGTTTCGGTGATGTTGTCGTGTTGGTTTGTCTTATAGGGCTTCTCTCGGTAATTTATGAATCCAAAGATATTTCTCCGGGCTGTCGTCTGACAGCGGCAGCCCGGAGACTTCGGCTACTTGACAAGACCGAGGAGTGTCGGTATTGCGGATGTGTGTATGGATGCAAGTACCCGGTTGGCCAGGCGTTTGTCCGAGACCTTGACACCGCGGCCGGTGCGCAGGCAGTCGGCGTAGCGTCGTGCCGAGCGCTCTTCCAGCTGTCCGAGTTCGAACGCCCGAGCGTAACTTTCGCATGCCGCGCCGTAGCTTTGCTCGGCTATACGGCCTTCGTAGAACATATCGCCAAGATGGCAGAGCGCCGGTCCGTAGTCGCACAAAGCAGCTACACTCATGCAGGCATATACGTCTATATCATCGACACCGGTGGCCTCCTGTCCGAGTTCCTCGCCGATAAGCGCCAGGAAATAATTCGCAAGGCAGTTGCCACCCAACTCCTTATTGAGCATCTTGATGCCCTTCGAGACATTATGCTTGGCATAGTCTTGGTCGCACATAACTACGGCTGTCATAATGCGGCCCTCGGGTATTTTGGCTTTCTCGACTTTCTTGAAGCATTTCAGCGCCGCCGCAAAGTCCCTGAAATATACAGCTTTGAGCCCTTCCATATACGCTTCGAACGGAGATCCGGCCAATTCGTTTTTCACGAGGTCCTCAAAATCCTTCCTATGCCCGTTTCTATAAGCCTCGGCGTACCAATACAGGGCGCGATCGTAATTAATCTCCGTACCGATGCCTTTGCGAAAGCAGTCGGCGAGTTTCATTTGAGCCAAATCGCTGCCGGCACCTGCCGCAAGCATATACCAATTGACGGCGGCAGCTTCGTTGCGCACTACCCCGGTGCCGGACATATAGCAGTCGCCCATCAGCTCCATAGCGGCGCGGTTGCGAGCTTCGGCAGCCTTGAACAAATAGTCGGCGCCCTTCTCGGCATTTTGCGCCACGCCCCATCCACGGATAAGGAACATTCCGTACAGATACTCGGCCTCTGCATTACCCTTCAATGCGCCGCGTTCGGCCCAAAGCGCAGCCTCTTTGACACGTTTTTCCCTATACAAAGCCCGGGCAAGCGACACGCAGGCATCGACACTGCCTTTCTCGGCGGCAGTCCTCAGATACGGGATAGCCTTGGCTCGATTGCGTTCTACGATAAGCCCCTCAATGTAGCTTTCACCTACAAAGACATTGCTGAACACGTTGCCTTTATCGGCGAGGGCGACATGGCTCTCGAACAGCTTCTTATTGCCTTTCCTTATGGACGTGGTATAGTACTGCACAGCCTGCAGCGAATCGGCTTCGACGCCGCGTCCCAATTGATAGCAAAGGCCCACATTTCCTATGGCCTTGGCATTGCCGGACTTTGCAGACTTGGACCACCACCGGAAAGCCTGCTCGTAGTCCCGGGTGACATGCTTGCCTTCGTAGAACCATCCGCCGACAATGTTTTGCGCTTCGGCATTGCCGTCGGTGGCGCTTCGGACGATAGCCCTCAGGCTGTCCGAAACCTCAGTGATTGACTGCGCCTGAATGGCGGCGGATATGGTAGTGGTACATATAAGTGCTATGATATATTGTTTTTTCATGACTTTGGTCTGTTTTATGGATTGAACTTATGACTTTTATCGGGCGACGGCCTACCCTTTAGAGTCCGGCTATCTCGCCATTTGACTCATTGGCTAAGGGCCATGTCCCTGTCTCGCCGGGCCATGCGTCGGTGTCGCGGTTCACATCCTCTATTTCGCCCGACCATGCTTCGACATCTGCCCACAAATCCATATCGGAGGACGGGTCAGGCCACGCGTCCTGCTCCCCGGCGCTGACGTCCGGCGAAGGCCAAGCCTCGGTATTATCGACCATGGTCACGTCTATTATCATGTCCGGATCAGGGACGGACTCTATATAAGCAGTGTTTTCAAGCACCGGAATCTCGTCCTCGATATTAAACTCGGAGGGGACTTCGTCAATGCCTGTTTGCACCGGCCCATAAGCGTAAGCCGGTTCATCGTCAAACATTGTCGCCTCAGTGATGGTTGCCTCGGCAAACTCGCTTCCGTCTATATCGGCGTCCACAATAGGCTCGATGACTGCGTCATTGTCCTCATCGTCAGAGACGGCGATATCGCCGGCAGCCTCTGCAGAATGGCCGGATGTTGTGTGCCCGGATGCCGCATGTTCCACGGTCTCGCGGTGTGTACGTCCGCCGTGATGTCCGCCGGCGGGTGCTACAGGGGTGACAGCCTCGGAGCTATCCATATTCTCCGAGATTTCGGGGATGGGCTCGTCCGCACCGATTTTCTGCGCGACTATCGTGGCAGCGACGCCGATGCCGGCAGCGGCGGCTATGCCCGAGGCGGCAATGACTGTTTTCTTGATTTTGGAGGGCTGTATGCTCTCGGTGTTTACGGGTTCGCAGTTGCGGATGTTGACTTGTGACGTTTTCATATTCTTGAATGTGTTTGGTTTGTGAATGTTTACGATGCAAAGGTAGCATCCACTATATACCGATGTCAACACTTTTGCCGCTTGTTGTGCGAACCCCCACGGTTTCTGTACCAATCCGCGCCTTTTCACCCGTCAACGCACACGCCGCCGGCCTTCCGGACGGCTACTTGAACACCGGACGGACAGGGTAACCATAACAGCGATAGCTCCCACTTATTTTAGGGCTGAGATCCTTTTTCCAATACAAAATCTCCGCACAATTTTCATTTAACGACTTTTCTTTTGTCCAATAGAAACTCTCGTAATCGGGACCTATATAGCATCCAACTATTTTCCCACAATCATAAACAACCCCGATTGCACCTGTAGTCGGAAGGAAAATGAAATTGCCATTTGGTCCTGTAACTTTATAACCTTTTATGCTATGCCACGTTGTCCATGTCCACCTACACTTTTTTATGAGTTCTTCAAATTCGGCGACACTTGGCATATGCCATGGAGTACCTAATTTCAATGACGCAACATCATCTCCATCCTCCAAATTCACCTTGCCATCATGGGCTGTATACTTTAGTATAAAATCTTTTTCTCCAAATTTGTAGTTACACCAGCCGTAGGAATAATACCTATAATTATCCGGACGTTTTTCTTCCGTCTCGCCCCACGCGTAATACTCGCCACATTCCCATGGGTTTTTGGCGCCGAGGTTGCAGGTGGCCCATTTGACAGACAGGCCCAAGTCCACGTATGTGGACGGGTCAGGGAGCGAGACTTCTACGCTGTTCTTGGTACATACCGGCCTTATGGCTTGTCCGACAATACGGGAAGCGACCTCGACACTTGACAGGCCTTGGTCAAAAGACAGACTCTCGGCTACGAGGATGCTGCGATGGTTGAGTGTTGCGCTCCAATAACAGCCCCACGAACCGACGTCTGACGCCTCGCTGCCTTCGCGCTGCCCGGAGGCCGGCAGGAATATGGTATTACCGCTTGGCCCGGTGACGATATAGCCGTTGACGCCGCTGCGATTACTCCATGTCCAAGTGCATTTGTCCAGCAATTCGGCACATTCGGCCTTGGTGGGCATACGCCATGCGCCTCCCCACGTCGCCGAGGCGGCATCGTTTTCGGGCGCAAGTGTACGGTTCCCGTCCGATTTGTTGTACTTGGTCAACGCATCACTATTACCATAACGATATGTATTCCACGAAAATACAGACTTAGTGGCCGTTTCGCCCCAAGAGTAATACGCGCCGTATTGCTCCGGCGCGGACGCGCCGAGGTTACAGGATGCCCAGTCGACCGACAGCCCCAAGTCAACCGGCTCGTGTTGAGCGTAAGCACCGAATGCGGCCATTGCTGCCACTAAAAGTAATATATATTTGCGTTTCATATCGTCAGATTTTTTTCGTTTTGATTAATTCTTCGACTCCAACTTGCGGCACAGTGCTCGCCGCCGGCCTTCCGCCTACTTGAACACCGGACGGACAGGGAGGCCGATGCAACGCGCAGTCGCCCAAACCTCCGGAGTGTTTCTTTTGTCGATAGACAACCGTTTCCCGTATTTATTGTCATCAGACAAATTGCATACCCAGTATTTGCCATCGCCTATACCTTCAAAACTTGTTTTACCGGTATCACCTTCTTTCTCATAATAATTCCATCCGGCGGCAGGAAGAAATATGTAATTGCCATTTGGACCAATGACTTTATAGCCTTGCATTTCGTACAACTCAGTCCATTGCCACGTGCATTTCTCTATAAGCTCATCGCACTCCGCCTCAGTCGGCATACGCCACGGTGCGCCTAATTTGACAGAAGCCACATCGTCTTCTTTGTCCAAGGTCGTTTTGCCGTCCTTTGCCGTGTACTTGGAAATGGAATTTTCGTCTCCGAATTTGTAGTTACCCCAGCAATAAGCACAGTAATGCCCGGAATCATTCATTTTCGTTTCCGTCTCGCCCCAGGCATAGTAATCGCCGCACTCCCACGGATTTTCGGCGCCGATATTGCAGGCGGCCCATTTGACAGACAGCCCCAAGTCCACATATGAGGACGGGTCAGGGAGCGAGACCTCCGCACTATTCTCGGTACATTCCGGACTTATGGCCTGTCCGACAACGCCTGACGCTCCAAGATTGCAAGATGCCGGGTCAACCGACAGCCCCGAGGCAACGGTTTCGTGTGCGTAAGCACCGAATGCGGCCAGTGCTGCCACTAAAAGTAATATATATTTGCGTTTCATATCTTTATGGATTTAGTATTTGATTAATTCTTAGGTGCCAACTTGCGGAAAATCTCGTCCGATTCGGGAGTCGCGGTGCCGCTGTTCTGTGCTCGCTGGGCGTAGCGCAGGGCCTTTCTGTTTTGTCCGGCGTTATAGCTCTTGACGGCCAGAGACGCATAAGCCTTCGTGTCACCCTTGCGTGCGAGACCGTCTAATTGCTCAATGGTCATACTATAATAATCCGATTTGTCCGGCTTGTCCTGAACTGTGGATGATGGCGTCGTGGTCTCTACCGACCGTGATACTGTTTCTTCCTGTTTGTTTGCGTTGTTTGTCGGTTTTTCCTCGCCTCCGGTATTGGCTTCCATGAGGCTTGCTTTTGACACGTCAGCGTCGGCTTTCACGGTCCTGTTTGCCCAATAGTAAGCACCGAATGCGGCCAGTGCTGCCACTAAAAGTAATATATATTTGCGTTTCATATCTTTATGGATTTAGTATTTGATTAATTCTTAGGTGCCAACTTGCGGCAAATCTCGTCCGATTCGGGAGTCGCGGTGCCGCTGTTCTGTGCTCGCTGGGCGTAGCGCAGGGCCTTGCTGTTTTGTCCGGCGTTATAGCACTTGACGGCCAGAGGCGCATAAGCCTTCGTGTCGCCCTTGCGTGCGAGACCGTCTAATTGCCCGATGGTCATACTATAATAATCCGATTTGTCAGGCTTGTCCTGAACTGTGGTTGATGGCGTCGTGGTCTCTACCGACCGCGATACTGTTTCTTCCTGTTTGTTTGCGTTGTTTGTCGGTTTTTCCTCGCCTCCGGTATTGGCTTCCATGAGGCTCAGCAGGCGACGTGCTTTTGTCCCATTAACGTTGGCGTTCACAGCCCTGTTTGCCCAATATTTGGCCTCGCTATAGCTTCGCCTATTATAATAAAGCTGCGCCAAATTATAGTATGCCGGGGCATATCCCTTCTCAGCCAGCCGCTTAACCTCATTTATGTCATTGAGCCGTATCGCTTCCTCAAGCCGTTCGGAGTCGGACTTGTCCGCCACAGTCTCCGCAGACCCGCCCGAATCTTGTTCCCGATTTCCGAAGTCTTCCGACGGGACGTACAAGACCCTCTCGACAGCGTCAGAATCCATATGTTGCAGAAAAGCGGCCGCCATCTCACTGTCAGCCGGATAATTCAATGCCTTTTTGGCAAAAAATACTGCATTTTCACTATCACCGTACTTCTTATAGATAAGCGCCAAGGGCAGACATGCTCGCAGCGAATCGACATTAGCAAATTCAATCAAAGTAAAGCTATCTTCGCTCATTATTGCCTTGGTCAGACGTTGCGAAGGTGTGTCCGTGGGACGCGCGGCATACCATACGATGCCGGCAACGACAACGGCCACTACAATATAGAACAGAAGCATCATCGGTGTCGAGTACTTCCTATTACGATGTCGTATAACACCGATAGGCTCGGTGGCTTTACCGCCGGAGGCGATATTCAGGTCAATGCCCAAGGCGGAAGCAAAGGCACGCACCGAAGGGGTGCGAGACCGCATATCGGTTTGCATGGCTTCGATTATGGCATTTTCTATAGTCTTCGGGGTTCGCATCGGAAGCATTGCAACTATGTCGGAAGCGGTAATCTCCGTGGACTTTGGCGGCTGTTGCGCTGTGAGCAGGTATAGCATCGTCGCCCCCAATGCGTAAATATCCGCCTTGGGCGTAAATCTGGTGAGTCCGGCATACTGCTCCGGCGGCGCGAAACCCTCGCTACATCCGGCATTGGTGAGCGTGGAGGTGGCGTTGCCGCGATGGTCGTAATGTTTGGACTGTCCGAAATCTATCACCACCGGACGAAAGATTCCCGCTTTCTCACCGGTTTCGAGAATTATGTTATCCGGCTTTATGTCCAAATGGGTCAGCCTGTTGTCGTGCAGGTATGACACGGCCTCCATGATCGGGCGCATGATTGCCAAAACTTCTCCGGCGGACAACGGCCGGCCGTTCTTGGATTTTACATACCGATGCAGGCTTTGGCCCTCGACGTATTCCATCACAAAATAGGCGGTATGGTTGGCTTCAAAGACTTCATAACCTTTCACGATATTCGGATGCGAAATGTTGTGCCTGTCAAAACGGCGTGCCTCGGTCATAAAGTTGCGGATACAACCTTCCACGGTCTCTGCATTGGTCTTCAGATATGACATCGTATTGTCAGGGGCACGCTCGCACAGGGTATTGGGAAAACACTCCTTGAGAGCAAAAACTCTGCTGTCCGAGCGTCGTACCACCTTATAGGTAACCCCGAAACCGCCGGAACCAAGCACACTGTCAATCGTGTATACATCGGTATCAGACTCGATTTCCGTACCTATCGGCAAGGCTCTGCTTATTTTACGGCTATCATCCATGATTAGTATCGGTAGTATTGGCGTTGTTACATGTTTGCACTCTGAGACATGGCCACGGGCTCCGACGGCGCCACCGTGCAATCCATTTGGCAAGGCGGCGGCACAACCTGCAGTCTTTTGTCCTCGTGTCCGGAGAGACATCGCGCACCTCGCGAGAGGCTCTGTCAAGAAGCTCCGTGATTTCGCCCCGGTCGCATCCGGTAGCGCGGACATGTTCCGACCCGACACCGCAAATGCCGGCCACAGGTATCAGAAACGCGGTGCTATTGTCCACGCTGTCGCGACACAAGCGAGCCAGCGCCGCTGTTTTTTCGAAGTCTGTCGCATCGTCGGACAAGATTTGCACCAGCATGTCGTCATCGACGACCTTGGTCAGCCCGTCGGAACACACAAACAGGTAGTCGCCTCGCTCGACATCCGAGATTTGCATCACCGAAGCCGGTGACCGGCGCTCGCCGGAGGCCGAGCACCCTATGCTGCGCGTGATTACGTTGCTTTGGGGGTGGTTCATGGCCTCCTGCGGCGTGATATTCCCCGTATGCACCAAAACATTGACCAGCGAATGGTCTTCGCTGCGATACAGAATACCGGCATCGGGCCGTATATGGTAGATGCGGCTATCTCCTATGTGCGCCGCCATCACTCCGCCGCCGTGAAGGCAGACCATAGCCAGCGTCGTGGACATGTCCGACGGCTTCCCGTCTGAGGCTTCCCTGAGCTTCTGCATGGCATGTCCGACAGCTTTCCCCACTGTCTCGGCGGACAACGGACGCGACAAATTGAGTCCGCACATGTACTCCCCTACGGCCGCGGCCACCAATGCGCTGGCTACATCACCGCTTCCGTGGCCGCCCACTCCGTCACACACCACGAACACACGAGTATCGCGCCCGGGAACATCCAGGTCGGGATAACGGGCATCCTCCTGTCTGGGACTGCGACCGAGCTGTCTAAACGAATATGGCTGCCTTATCTCTATTTTCATTTCTTTTCTTTTTCGAAACGGAACCTTGTCTTGCCCATAGTGATGCTGTCGCCAAAATTGAGCGACACCGATTCGCCGGGCTTCAACTGCCTGTCATTGTGCAACACCGGATTGGTGGCATTAAGCACCGTCAGTCGGAAAGTGTATCCACGCTCAGTGCAGACCACTTCGACTTGCACCGAGCGTCGCGACATATTACTGTCGTTATGGACGGCGATGTCGCATGGAGTGTCTTCGTCGTACCGCCCTATGGTGTTGATGCCGTCATGCAATTCGAAAACCTTGTTGAAAAAACCACGGCGTAACATCACCAGGCGTCCGCCGTACATCAGCGTATCCTCATCATCTAAGACCTCTGTAGGCTTGCGGATTTCGGCCGTAATGCGTCCCCGGCAATATGGACACCGAAAGTTCTTGACTCCCTGCTTCTTTGACATAATACTGAGCCGTTGGCGGCGGCAGTGCGGACACTCGACAACGTATGTAGTGTCTGTCAAAAAATCTTCCGAGAGTGTTATCACCTCTTTTTCCGAATTGTCAATCGGTAATGCGGCCTGCGCTCCTGACAATGGCATTGCAACGGACGCTCCGACAGCCTCTACCGAGCCCGGTTCCCGAGACTGCCCGGGCGTTTTGTGTCCTACCTCGTCTTCCGAAGAAAGGCGCAGTCGCTTTGTCGCATGGCAGTGCGGACACGTCACCTCATAGACCCCGGTATGCTGTGGACGCTTGATCCTGATGCGCCTTCCGCACCCCGGATTGAGGCAATTGAAGGTGATGTATGTTTCTTCTCCTTTCATTGCTTTTCATCGATTAAGCCAAAGGGTCATCGCCAAAGGTGTCCTCATCGCCGATGATGTCATCCCCTATGGTGTCCGAGCTATATTCTTCAGCATGGGTATTGTCTCCGGATTCCATATACTCCTCGCTCTCATCTGCCGACATCTCGGCATCGTCCATCGCAACAGCCGATACACTCGGCTCGAAATCGGCATAAACTTCGGCGACATCTGTATTTGTATATCCGTCAAACAATGCATCATTATCGATATCAACCACTGTCAACTCGTTGCCGTATACATCATGGTATTCGGTCGCGGTCTCTCTCTCGCCGTTGATGCGATATACCGATGTGTCATCATTTTCAAAAGAAACAGACGCCTCGGCATCAATATCATCGAAGTCTGCCTGCTTCTCGGCAATGGGAATTACATCCTCTGCCGGGGCGCCGGAGACTCCGATATCTTCCGAACGGCCTACAATCTCGCCGTCAGTTTCGACGATAATGCGGTCTCTATTATCATTGTTCACAGAAACGCCATCCCCGAATTGACGAACTTGCCCCGGATTGTCACTCTGTTCTGCGACAGGTTCGGCTTCTATAACTCCGGCAACCCCTTCAGCAGGCATTGCTTCAATGCGATAGGGCTCGGGGGCTTGTGCATCGTCCTCCGAGCCGGGCCATGCAGCGTATGCCGCGCCAGCCCCGGCTATTCCGGCAGCCGCGGCTGCGGCTGCGGCCTTGTCCCGCCTATTTTTTTTGGAAGGTTCGTTTACCGGTTTTGTAGTATTCTTTGTACTATTCATTGTCTTGGGTCTTTTGTCTTTAAATCATTCGTTTCGGAGGCAAAGTTACAGGTCTAAGTGACAGCCTCCAAGCACACAGTGCCTTTTTGTGTGAACATACGGGGTTTTTGTACGAATCGCACTCCGGAGCCTTTCATTACCACACTAATGCCGCACGTACATGCGAAATCCGAAGCATACGTCCATGACGGCTTCAAAACCGTTGCCGCCGGTATTCGCCTTATCTTCTTTATTCGCATTTATTCGCATTATATTCGTATGGTTATAATTCATGTGGCAACCCGGAGTAACTTGGTCATTTGGCCCGGCAACGCGAACATTGCCCGTCCTCGATGTCATATTCGGACAGGGGCTTCCCGCATTTTGGGCATATGAAGATTCTTTCGCGACAGCGGCGAAGCTTTTTCAGCGTCTTGGTGTTGCCCCTGAAAAAGAAGCCTACCACCACCGGGGCAAAGGCTATGAGCATGTATCTCACGTTGGCATTAACACTTATCTTCCCAAGCGCATCAAGGATTGCGCACACACCGACGGCAGCCAAACCCGACAGCCGGGTCAACCAGCCGTAAATTTCCATGCGCTTCTCCATCGCGGCCTCTGATGTACGCCGCTCCGCCAAACGTCTGCGCAACTGCCTGAACTCGTATGAGTAATCGTCCGCATCATCAAGCACTCGATGCGCCGTAAACACAAAACTGCTTGCTCCGCCACTGCCGAGACGTATGATGTCATCCTCGGATATCTCCTTGCTGTATATCCGGTGAAATACGCCCAAATCATCACTGACATACGTGCCGTTGGTCGAATCCAAGTCACACAACATCCATACGCCATTGTCTCCAATCGAAATCTTGGCATGGGTGCCACTGACGCCGTTTTTGTCCAAAGGCACCTTGACTGCCGAACTTGCCGAGCGACCTATGATATATTCTCTCCCCATATGCTACATCTGCTGATTACGGACATACAGGTCATAAATATTCTCGCGATAAGTCTTGAGCACCGGCTTGGGCACCGAGAGCGTGTACTTGTGCCCGACGTTGTCGGACAACACCAATTTCTGCGTATTGATGCGCACCTCGGATAGGTACGTCTGGTTGATAATCAGGCTTCGCCCCATTCGTACAAACGGCGAAACCTTTTCGCATGGCCATGCCCGGCGTATAACTTCCTCCAATTTGGATAATCCCAAGGTAACTAATACCGAATCCCCGCACATATAAACAAGGTTCGCATAATTGCCATCTGCTTGGATATACGCCAACTTATCCATTTCCAACACTATAAGTCCGTCTCGGGAGTTTAGGCACGTCTTCATCATTAAGCTATTCTAAAAAAAATTATGTTCGTTATCGGGTTTTGAGTGTCATTGACTGCAAATTTACCTTTTTTATTGTTAACCCACAACTTTTTTTTATTGTTAACCCGCAACTCTTTTGTGCTCGTTTTCACAAAGCGCCGCTGCGCCATTGCTTACGACACCGGACACCCCGTTTTCGGACACGGCCGCACTACGGCAAGTCTAAGCATCCGCTTTCGACTAATTGCATCGACTAATTGCAGACGCAGCAAAACTTTTCCGGAATTTTATCCACTGAAATCCAAAGATTTTTAGTAACTTTGCGGCGATTTTGCACCGGCGCCCGAGGCGAAGGTGCTTTTAGTGTCGGCAGCCGCATGCCGCACACCGCCATAATTATGCAAGCAATCATCGACATACAACGATATGATTAAAATCACATTCCCCGACAACAGCGTCAAAGAATACGCCAAAGGCACGACGCCGTTAGAAATAGCCAAGAGCATCAGCGAGCGCCTCGCCGCCGATGTACTGGCCGCCACCGTCAACGACGAAGCATGGGACTTGACACGCCCCATAGAGTGCGACGCCACACTCACGCTCCACAAATGGGACGACCCCGAGGCCAAGCACGCATTTTGGCACACCAGCGCACACCTGCTGGCCGAAGCGCTGCAGGAACTCTTCCCCGGAGTCAAATTCGGCATCGGCCCCGCCATCGAAAACGGGTTCTATTATGACATCGACCCCGCAGGCAATTCCATCACCGCCGCCGACTTCCCGCGCATCGAGGCCAAGATGCTCGAACTGGCACGTACCGCCAACCCCGTGGTACGTCGCGACATCTCTAAAGCAGACGCCCTCAAGCTTTTCGGCGACCGCGGCGAGAAGTACAAATGCGAGCTTATCAGCGAACTCGAAGACGGACACATCACCACATACACCCAAGGCAACTTCACCGACCTGTGCCGCGGTCCGCATATTCCCACGGTAGCACCTATCAAGGCCGTAAAAATCACATCCTTAGCCGGCGCATACTGGCGCGGTGACGAAAAGCGCGACCAATTGACTCGTGTATACGGCATATCCTTCCCCAAGAAAAAAATGCTGGACGAGTATCTCGTACTGCTCGAAGAAGCCAAGAAGCGCGACCACCGCAAAATAGGCAAAGAACTCGAGCTGTTCACCTTCAGCTCCAACGTCGGCGCCGGACTGCCCCTGTGGCTTCCCAAAGGTGCCGCCCTGCGCGACCGCCTCGAGCAATTCCTCCGCCGCATCCAAAAGAAATACGGTTACCAGCAGGTAATCACTCCCCATATCGGCAGCAAGATGCTGTACGTCACCTCCGGACACTACGCCAAGTACGGCAAGGACTCCTTCCAGCCCATACACACCCCCGAAGAAGGCGAAGAGTACCTACTCAAGCCCATGAACTGTCCCCACCACTGCGAAATCTTCCGCGCCTTCCCGCGCAGCTATCGCGAACTGCCCCTGCGTATCGCCGAATTCGGCACCGTATACCGCTACGAGCAGTCGGGCGAACTCCATGGACTGACCCGCGTACGCGGATTTACGCAGGACGATGCACACATCTTCTGCGCCCCCGAGCAAATCAAAGACGAGTTCCTCAAAGTGATGGATATCATCTTCTATATCTTCAAGGCACTCAACTTCAACAACTACGAGGCACAAATCTCGCTGCGCGACCCCAAACACAAAGAAAAATACATCGGCAGCGATGAAAATTGGCACTTGGCCGAAACCGCCATCATCGAAGCCTGCGAAGAAAAAGGCCTCAAGGCACGCAAGGAACTCGGCGAAGCCGCATTCTACGGCCCCAAACTCGACTTCATGGTCAAAGACGCCATAGGTCGCCGTTGGCAACTCGGAACAATACAGGTAGACTACAACCTGCCCGAGCGCTTCGGCCTCGAGTACACCGGCGCCGACAACCTCAAGCATCGTCCCGTGATGATCCACCGCGCACCCTTCGGGTCGCTCGAACGCTTCGTGGCCGTACTGCTTGAGCACACTGCCGGACATCTGCCCCTGTGGCTCGCGCCCGACCAAGTGGTAGTGCTGCCCATCTCCGAGAAATTCAATGACTACGCTCGCAGCATTGTCGACCAACTCGACCAAGCCGACATCCGCACTATCATCGATGACCGCAACGAAAAAATCGGCAAGAAAATTCGCGAAAACGAGCTCAAGCGCATACCTTATATGCTTATCGTAGGCGAGAAAGAGCAAGAAAACGGCGAAGTTTCGGTAAGAAAACAAGGTCAAGGTGATCAAGGTTCGATGAAAATTAGTACCTTTGTCGAGCAAATAGCACAAGACGTCAAAGACTCCGTAGGACATTAAAGCTCTGCGAAGCCTTTAACGCGCACAATATAAACATAATACACAACATCTACACCCACTGAATGGAGAAAAAACCCTATCATCCCGGCCCACGGCCTCCGCGCCCCTCGGGCCCCCGTCCCCCAATGACGCGTCGCGGCGAAAAGCCCGCAAATCCCAACCTCATCAACGAACAAATTCGTGCACGCGAAGTACGTCTCGTAGGTGATAACGTCACACCGGGCATATACTCCATTCACGACGCCCTGCGTCAGGCCGAAGAACTCGAGCTGGATCTCGTGGAAATATCCCCGACTGCCGAGCCGCCGGTATGCAAGATACTTGACTATCAAAAGTACCTGTACCAGCAGAAGAAAAAGCAGAAAGAGATTAAAGCCAAGGCAACCAAAGTCGTTATCAAAGAAATACGATTCGGACCTCAGACAGACGACCACGACTACAACTTCAAGCTGCGCCACGCCATAGGCTTCCTTAAAGAAGGCGCCAAAGTCAAAGCCTACGTCTTCTTCAAAGGACGCTCGATACTCTTCAAGGAACAAGGCGAAGTACTGCTGCTTCGCTTTGCCAACGACCTCGAAGAATACGGCAAAGTAGACCAAATGCCCCTTTTGGAAGGCAAACGCATGATTATCATGTTGTCTCCCAAGAAGAAATAAACAACACTATTAATAATTAAACAAAACAACATGCCCAAGATTAAGACTAACGCCGGTGCCAAAAAGAGGTTCGCCCTTACCGGCTCAGGAAAGATCAAAAGAAAACATGCTTACAAGAGCCACATCTTGACCAAAAAAACCAAGAAGCAGAAACGCAACCTGACCCACTTCGGCTTGGTAGCCAAGAGCGACGCCAACAACGTTAAAGCACTGCTGGCCCTCAAATAAGGAGCATAAACAAAACCCGCGCCGCAGCATAAGCCTACACGCAACGCAGCATCGGCACCTAAGCATGGCCCTGCTCCGGAACACCGCGCAAAGGCTCACAAGCAACGACGCAACACCATCTCTTTTACACATTTACTAACCGAATGTACAGCGTAACAATACACTAAGAGCAATACAAGCCGCTGTCATTCAAAACACCAAAAAGAAATGCCAAGATCAGTAAACCACGTAGCATCTCGTGCTCGCCGTAAAAAAATCCTGAAACTTACACGCGGCTACTTTGGCTGCCGCCGCAACGTCTGGACCGTCGCCAAAAACACTTGGGAAAAAGGTCTGACCTACGCTTATCGCGACCGCAAACAAAAGAAACGCAACTTCCGCGCACTGTGGATTCAGCGTATCAACGCCGCCGCACGCGTCGAAGGCCTCAGCTACTCCCAGCTCATGGGCCTCATCCACAAGGCCGGCATCGAAATCAACCGCAAAGTCCTCGCCGACCTCGCACTCAACAACCCCGCAGCCTTCAAGGCCGTTGTAGACAAAGTTCGCAACGCCTAAGACATAAAGCGAAACACAACGCAGCGGCGCGATTCCCTCTCGGGAATCGCGCCGCTGCCGCTTTCTTATACTCGTCTAAACTTCGAGCAAAGACCAATTGAGCCGAATAATATCTTTTAGTATTCTTAAGCTATGGATATTCAGTTAATGGCTGGTTGAGATTGTCCTCAATTGACCAAATTGGTTATTCGATTATTGAGACTCTTCTTGCCATAGCATTAATTTTATCCTGATAGGCATCTTGCAACTCCGCAGGCAAAAAGGATTCATTTATCAGTTCTCTCCATCTTGGAATGACTTTGGAGAATCTGTCGAAAATACTTGATATCGCTTTATAGCCCATACCGCTGTCGTACATTGCTTTTTCAAAGTCCTTGCGTTTTATTCGCCTCTTCTTCCCATTCAGGGCTAACGCCAACTCTTCGTCATCATCGGGCATGACAAGAGCGGTTGACAGAAGATCGTAGGCCGGCGACAACATATAATTGTCGGCAGGACGGAAAAGGGAGAAGTTCTTCAAATGCATATCGGCGTTACCTGTCAGCCATGAGAATAGGACAACTTCCCAGAAATTTACGACATCAAGCAAAGGCGCGGACGAATATCGGCAAATAATTTTTGCAATACGCTCGTACGAACCTTTGTATTTGTCCTCGGTGAGTCGTTCCGAGAGCTGGCACATATCTTCCATCGCAATCTTCGTACCGTTTTTATGTCGGTCTACGCGACGTGTGATATAACACAATTCGCCGTCTGCAAATCGTATCAAGGAGTGCGGCACGGTTTTTATCCCGGCAGCCTCGGCCATGTGCATGGTCAGGTCCTCGTTTTCAGGCAGATTGGCAAAACTATCGGTTTGCGGTTTCAATATAAATCGACCCCACAGCCCGACAATAGTGAACCGCCGAGGCTCTCCGGCATGACCACGTGAAATATCGAGCGATAGTTTTGCCTGAACTCCCGTCACGGTCGTGCTTGCCGTCACTATCTCCCGCGCCAATTCCTTGATATTGGCTCGAGTATAGGACAACGCCGGCACCATTGTCGTTTCAAATATTTTGCGGGCACAACCCTTATGGTAATCAACTTCGCCCTCTGCCAACTGTTTATAGCAATAAAGACACTTACCCATTGCCGTCCTCCTTTCCCTTCATAGGTATAACGCTGACATTGCCGATGCAGTCCTTGCAACAGGCAAGCAGTAATGAGAATCGGTCGCGCGCCGAAATCTTCCAACTCTGTTCCGCTATATCAAGAAGCCATCCTTCGGGGATAAGTCCGTCAAAAAACGGGAAAAGCACCTTGTCGCGGTATGGCTTGTCGGTAAGCGGCAACGTCAAGCTGACGGCAACGGCATCATCCGATTTTAGGTAATCAATGTCATAACGAAATTCATACCCTCTGTCATCCTCGGTCAGAATCCCGGCCGGCATATTATTTACACATACTTTCGCCTGTTTCATGCCTCAGTCATTTTTGTCGGAATCATCTCGGCACCGAAAAGAGCCAACACCTGATTCACTTTGTCAAGTCGAAGGGTCGTTTTGCCCTGTTCAAGCTCGCGCACAAAGCGCAGACCGACCCCGGATTTCAGGGACAAGTCAACCTGCGTAAGACCGTATTGCTTACGCTTCTCCTTTACGTATTTAGCTAATGGCGTCATAAAATATACCCTTTTGGGTGCAAAGATAATAAATTTCGCTCATATTACACCACAAAGGGTATAAAACACTTTGAAAATCCCAAAATTATACCCGTTAGGGGTTAAGTAGGCTCACAGAAAACAATCGGATGACCGATTTATTGCCGACGGAAGGTTTCGAGAAAAGCCGCCGCATCCGACAGACCTATGCGCGGGCAGTCCTTCAAGTCCTCGGGCAAGGCCGTATCGGCATCGGCGGCCACCACGTCCACCGCACCCCAATGATAGCGAAGGTCGGCCGCAATTCGGCCATACGTCTGAGCATCAGCCTGTAGACACGGATAGCACCGCGCACCGCACCTCTGAGCAAAGTCCGTGCCCTGACGTCGCGAATCGCCCACAGCCGTGAACGCCGTACGACATCCGACGGCGCGGAACACGCGCACCGCCTCGGCGACAGCTTCATAATCCGCCGAGACGACAAGCACACGCAAATGACACAGCGCTTCGCAGCCGAAAGCCGTCGCAAGACGCGCATCGGCATTACAGCGCCGCGGCGCCGGACGCCCGTGCTCCTCCATTTTCCGTTCAAGGTAATTGTCTGCCATAATTCAAGTATTTCAGCCGTATCAGCCTGAGAATGTTTTTATAATGATTTTTTTGTAGGGGGCGCTCCCTCTACGATATTACCTAAATGCGCATCGCGGACTCCGTCGCATGGCGTTTGTACGCCGCCTCGGAAGTCCGCGATGGCCGTATGCAGTTATGTTCAGCGAACAATCAGCAGGTGATAATTCTTCTTGCCGCGCTGCACCAGCATATACTTGCCGGCCAGCAGCATATTTTCGTCAATGGGTGCGTACACGTCGGCCACTTTCTCCTTGTTTATGGACACGCCGCCACCCTGCGCCAACTTGCGCATCTCGCCCTTGCTGGCAAAGAAATGAGCTTCATCCACCAGGATATCAGCCAGTTTGGCGCCCATAGCTTGGTCACGCGTAACCTCCATAGAAGGCACACCTTCCATCACTTCGAGCAACGTAGCCTCATCGAGGTTGTGCAGCGCGTCGGCGGTGTTGTTGCCAAAAAGAATCTTGGAGGCCTCGACGGCGGCTTCGTAATCCTCGGCCGAGTGTACCATCGTGGTCACTTCCTGAGCCAGACGCTTTTGCAGCGGACGTGCACCGGGATTTTCCTGCTGCTGACGGCACAGGTCTTCGACCTCTTCCTGCGTCAGCGAAGTGAAAATCTTGATATACTTGGCCGCATCTTCATCGCTGACATTGAGCCAGAACTGGTAGAACTTGTACGGCGAAGTGTAGCGACGGTCAAGCCATACGTTGCCGCTCTCGGTCTTGCCGAACTTTCCGCCGTCAGCCTTTGTAATCAGCGGGCAAGTAATAGCCCACGCATCTTCGGCGCCTTCGATGCGTCGTATAAGCTCGGTGCCGGTGGTCATATTACCCCATTGGTCCGAGCCACCCAACTGCACCTTGCAGCCCATGGTGCGGTATAGATTCAGGAAATCGTAGCCTTGCAGCAACTGATAAGAGAATTCGGTGAATGACATACCCTCGCGCGACTCGCCGCTCAGGCGCTTCTTGACGCTATCCTTGGCCATCATGTAATTGACGGTGATGTGCTTGCCGATGTCGCGTATAAACTCGAGGAATCCGAAGTCCTTCATCCAGTCGTAATTATTGACCATCACTGCGGCATTGGGTGCATCGCTGTCAAAGTCGAGGAAATGTGACAGCTGGGTCTTGATGGCTTCCTGGTTGTGTCGCAGGGTCTCTTCGTCGATAAGTTTGCGCTCCTGACTCTTCATACTCGGGTCGCCGATCATACCGGTTGCACCGCCTACCAGTGCCACCGGACGGTGTCCCGAACGCTGAAAGTGGCGCAACATCATCACGCCTACAAGGTGTCCTATGTGCAGCGAATCGGCAGTCGGGTCTATACCCAGATATGCCGTGGTCATTTCTTTGTTCAGTTGGTCTTCGACGCCGGGCATCATCGTATGAATCATGCCTCGCCACGTCAATTCTTTGATAAAGTCCATTGAAGTGTATCTATCTTTGTATTATATTGTTGTTCGATATTGTAATTCAACAAAAGCGATGTGTCACGCCAGACGCTCGAGTGCGGCGGCGATACGGCGCATGGCCTCGCGCAGGTTGTCGTCCGAGGTGGCATAGCTCAGGCGTATGTACCCCGGAGCACTGAAAGCGGCGCCATCCACAGTGGCCACGTGCGCCTCGTGCAGCAGATACATTGCCAGAGCTCCGCTGTCGGCGATAACAGTGCCGTCAGGCGCCTTGCGACCTATGTATGCAGACACCTCGGGGAACAGGTAGAACGCACCCTGAGGCTCGTTGATGCGCAATCCGGGGATAGCACGCGCCATCTCCACCACCAAGTCGCGACGGCGGCGGAAGGCGGCACACATCTCGACCACGCAGTCCTGCGGACCATTATAGGCGGCTTCGGCAGCCTTCTGCGCTATGGATGACGCTCCGGACGTATATTGTCCCTGCAATTTGGTCACGGCCTTGGCCACCCACAGCGGAGCAGCGCAATATCCTATGCGCCAGCCGGTCATAGCATAAGCCTTGGACACGCCGTTGATGACTACTACGCGGTCGCGAAGCTCGTCAAAAGACGCCAGCGATGTAAAGCCGCCCGCAAAATTGATATGCTCGTAAATTTCGTCCGAGATGACGATGATGCGCTCATGGCGCGCGATGACATCCACCAATGCCTGCAACTCGTCTCGCGTGTACACACTACCCGTGGGATTGGACGGCGAACACAACAGCACGATGCGCGTACGATCGGTGATGGCGGCCTCCAATTGTGCCGGCGTCACCTTGAAGTCGGTGTCTATGCCGGCCGGAACCGTCACTACGGTAGCACGAGACATCTTCACCATCTCTATGTAGCTGACCCACGCCGGAGTGGGTATCACCACCTCATCTCCGGGATTGGCTATGGCCAAAATACTGTTGCACAGCGCCTGCTTGGCGCCATTGCCCACAACTATCTGCTCGGGGGCAAAAGTCACGCCGTTTTCGCGCTCGAGCTTGGCGCTGACAGCACGTCGTAGCGACATATAGCCCGGCACGGGCGAATAAAAGCTAAAATTGGCATCTACGGCCGCCTTGGCTGCTTCCTTGATATGTTGCGGTGTATAGAAGTCCGGTTCGCCGACACTCAAGTTGATTACATCCACTCCTCGAGCACGCAATTCGGCACTCTTTTGGGACATCGCCAAAGTCTGAGACTGGGCAAGAGATTGCACCAGTAACGACGGTTCTTGCTTCATAAATCTATGTATTATATCGTGTTAGTAATCGTAATTTCTTCCTATGGTCTCTCGTGGGAAAACACTCACGCGTGCGCAGGCACACCCGCGCATACGCATATACTTCGGACAAAGGTACAAAATCTTTGCCTAACGCACAAAAGCCTATACATACATGCTGGTATTCTTGACAATCTCCGTTTCTATTTCCAAAAGTTGGCCATTTGGCCGGTTTTTGGGAATAGAAAGGAGCGCCTTGCGCAACTTTGCCCTTATTTTCCGCAACTTTGCCGCGCAATTTTGGCCGAAATGTCGGCAGCTTATGCTATCTTTGTGCTCGCAAACGAGGGCATAGCCTGGACGAAGACACTGAGCCTACCCCCAAAAACAAGAACTCGCCGTCATGGCCAAACAACGTAACCCAAGCTTCGAAATACTGCGCGTGGTGGCGATGTTCCTCATCGTCGTCTGGCACTTCCTGATGCACGGCGTCGGGCAAAAACCCGTGGGCGTGAGCGCCGATGCCGCCTCGCTGTTCAACCTCTGCTCCATGGAACTGGCCGGTTGTCTCTCCAAGGTCTCCACCAACTGCTACATCCTCATCACCGGATACTTCCTGATCAATTCCACCAAGCCCAAATGGCCCAAGATTCCAAAGACCTGGGCACCGATATTTTTCTATTCGACAGTCATCTTTGCGCTCTTCTTTGCATTTTCGGACCGGGCACTCGGGTGGACCGACTTCGGCAAGTCGTTGATGCCGCTGTACTTTGACCGCTACTGGTTTGCGACACGCTACGTGGCATTGGTGGCCCTCGCGCCATTCCTGGCCACACTGGCACAGACGCTGACGCGCCGACTGTACATCGTGCTGCTGGCGGTGATGGCCGTCATCAATTTCGACTTCCTGCTGGGCGATGAACTAAGCGGCAACAACTCACTGCCATGGTTTGTATTCCTGTTCTTTGTAGGCGGCTACATCCGATTGCACTTCGACCATGACGGGCCCAACCATTTCGGCAAAGCCTACTTCGCGGCCGCTGCCGTCTTGGCGGCAATATTCCTGACGCGCATATTCCTGCATTACTCGCCGTGGACGGCGCCCATGATGGTTGATTATCACGACAACAACGGCATACTCTTCGGCGTGGCACTGCTGCTGTTTCTTTGGACGGCTCGGCTCAAAGCGCCAAATACAACCTTCGTCCGCGCCATGGTGCGCATCGCGCCCCTCACTTTCGGCGTCTACCTGATACACGACAATGTCTACGTGCGCCATGCGCTATGGAACGGCTGGATAGACGTGCACGGCGCGCTACATTCGTGGTGGTTTGTTCCGCTTTTCGTGGCCTCCACAGTCGCCATATTCATCGCCTGCATAGCCATCGATGCCATACGCGACCGCATATTCCGCCTGCTGCGCATCAACGACCGCATAGACACCCTCTCCGACCGCGTCTCCGCCATCTCGACCCGCGTAGTCACGCTTTCGGCCGCCATCATCCGACGCCTGCGCAGCCGAAGCCGACACGAAAATTCCGGCACAGACATCTGACCGCCAAATCCGTCGTACCCGACCTTGAGGCAGCAGTGCCACAAGGTTTCCGAGGCCGCCTTCAGGCATAAAATCCTGATTCGGGAAGAAACGACCATAGGATTTGATCACCACCTTACACTCGCGCTCCATCGCCTCCGTCAATATGGTGGTAAATATCATTATAGCTCAATGGCCGAAAACTCGCGGTTGGGACACTTGGCACATTTATACCTATTCCTGTCACAATATTCCCGATCCCATCCCCATAAACACACAGTCAATTCATCTATTTATGGAATTATGTCTTAAATCCGGTGCTGATTTTCAAGGGCCATATTTTTCAAAAATCAGCATAAGAGTGGCTATCTCGCACAAATTCAGAGGGCTATATTTTTGCAATTAACCTTTTTTAATAAGCGAATAGGTAGTTCCTCTTCCTGTTCCGCTCTTTGACAACACAATGAAACTTAAAAAGCTGAAACCTCAGTCACTGGGAGAAGCCCTCCGCGCCATGGCTTAAGGCGACTTTCAGACACGCGGTGCCATCAGCGCGAAGCCGACGACAATCAAGATAAAAAGTAAAAGATGCCATAATAGTTTTCCATCACAATCGTGCACCACATCCGGCAGGTATCATCCAATGTCGCCGCCTCGGCGTTAACATTTTTTCACCACACAAACGCGCATCCGATATGCATCACAACGCGTCAGATTAGTGCACAACTTGTGTTTTTTTTAATGGCATTAGTCCGAAAAGCAGCTCCGACGCCGATTTTTCTCACCCATAAGCAGCTAATTCACAGCCGCTTACCTTTAGAGCGGTAGACGGGGTTCGAACCCGCGACCCTCAGCTTGGGAAGCTGATGCTCTACCAACTGAGCTACTACCGCGTGTCTGGTTGGTGTCGCAAAGTTAGACATTTTTTTTGATACCGCAAACTCGAGACACCACTTAAATCTACATTTCAAAATAGTAGTTGCTTCCCCGAAAGGCAAATTGCGAAAAAAATGCTAACTTTGTCAAAACAAACGCCAAAACAAATCTCAATGAATAAAGCGACTCTCACCATCTTTATTTCTATTTGCCTGTCCCTCGTGGGCGCCATATCGACCCGAGCTCAGCAGACGCCGGCACCCGGCACCGATGCTGCGCTATACTACGACAAGGCAGCCAAAGGTGATGCCGAGGCACAATTCAACCTCGCAATATGCTATTACGAAGGCACCGGGGTAGACAAAAACTACACCGAAGCATACGCATGGATGCTCAAAGCGGCGCAGCAAGGCTTCGCCCGCGCCGAGTACAACCTCGGAGCATTTCTCGAAAAAGGCATCGGCTGCACCCAAGACTATGTCGAGTCAGCCAAATGGTATCGTCTGGCTGCCGAAAAAGGCAACGCCAACGGTCAATACAACCTCGGAATGTATTTCTATCAAGGTCGCGGAGTGGCCAAAGACGATAAAGAAGCCTACGCATGGATGCTCAAGGCCGCACAGCAGGGCCATGCACGAGCCCAATGCAACCTCGGAGCATTTCTCGGCAAAGGCACCGGCTGCACCCAAGACTATGTCGAAGCCGCCAAGTGGTATCGTTTGGCCGCCGAGCAAGGCAACGCCTACGCCCAACAGAATTTGGCATTCTTCTACCACAGCGGACAAGGCGTTACTCGCGATTATGCCGAAGCAGCGCGGTTATACCGCCTCGCGGCCGAGCAGGGACTGGTCAACTCGCAGTATAACACCGCCATAAACTATCTGAACGGCCACGGCGTCACCGAAGATCACGCCGAAGCCGCACGATGGTTCCGCATGGCTGCCGAGCAAGGCGACCCCGACTCGCAATACCTCCTTGCCGAGCTGTACGAGAATGGCGACGGCGTCACCCGAGACCTTGACGAAGCCGCCAAGTGGTATAGACTGGCCGCCGAGCAAGGCGATACAGATGCCAAAGCCGCATTAGAGCGTTTAGGCCGCTAAACATGCGCTTTCGGTGGCCGAAAGATCCGCGACAAGCCACATACGACAAACAACAATTCAAAAAAAATGATTGAATATCTCGAAGGGCGCATAGACAGCCTGCAACCCGCAGCCGCAGTGATAGACACCGGCGGCATCGGATACCTGGTCAACATCTCGCTCAACACCTACGAAGCCTTGCAGGGACGCGAGCGAGCCCGCGTATTGGTACACGAAAGCATACGCGAAGACGCCTGGGTTCTCTACGGCTTTGCCGACGAGCGCGAGCGCGCATTGTTCCGCCTGCTCATAGGCGTCAGCGGCGTGGGCGCCGGCACGGCACGCGTGGTGCTTTCGTCTTACGACACTGCACGACTCGAGGCTATCATCGCCGGCGGCGATGCCAAGCAACTGAAATCAGTCAAAGGCATAGGCGCAAAAACAGCCGAACGCATCATTGTAGACCTGCGTGACAAAATAAAACCGGGCGAACTTACGTTAATACAACAGACCGCCGCACGCTCCGCCGATTACGACGAAGCACTTGGAGCCCTGGTTATGCTCGGCTTTGCCCGTGCCCAAAGCCAGAAAGCTCTCGACCGCCTGTACGATGCCGACCCGACACTGAAAGTCGAAGCAGCCATCAAACAGGCGCTCAAGTTGCTGTAACGTACGGCGACGCGGCGCAAACATTGTTGTAATTGAAGTACATAGACCGCATAATATCGCCGATACGACACATCGGAGCATTGTATGGAAGGCGGCGGAGATGGTATGCCATAGCCGTTGCCACCATTGTTGTGTGCGCCTTGGCGCTGCTGCCGGCCATGGCACAGACGCCTGGCAACACGTCCACGCAGCTGGCTCCGCCGCCGACATTCCGCGCCATCGCGCCCAAAGCCACCAAGGACACCACATCCATGCCCTTTGCGACGCGCTCCGTGATTCCACACAGCTACGAAGACCTCATTGCCGACGAGCAGGCCTATGACCTTGCAACCCCCTCCAACATCAAGACCGAGGCCGAGTATGACCCCGAAACGCGGTGTTACATAGTGCGCACCAAGCTGGGCGACACCGAAATAACAACACCGTTCATGCTCAGCGAAGCCCAGTACAACGACTGGCAACTTCGCCGTTCGATGCAGCAGTACTACAAACAACGCAACCTCGAGCAAGTCACCGAGAAAGAGAAGAAGCCCTTCAACATCTTCGACATGAACTTTGCCCTCGGCCCCCTCGAAAAAATCTTCGGACCCGGCGGCGTGCAACTGCGCACTCAAGGCTCGGTACAAATTTCTATGGGTATCAAGTCCAACAAGACCGACAACCCGTCGCTGTCGCTGCAAAGCCGCCGCAAGACATACTTCGACTTCGACCAAAAAATTCAGGCCACCATCAACGCCGGCGTCGGCGACCGTCTGAAATTCAACATGACCTACAACACCGATGCCACCTTCGACTTCGACAGCAAGAACATCAAGCTGGCCTACGAAGGCAAAGAAGACGACATTGTCAAGAACATCGAAGCCGGCAACGTGTCTATGACCACCGGATCGTCGCTGATACGCGGTTCTACAGCCCTGTTTGGCATCAAGACCAAGCTTCAATTCGGGCGTCTGACAGCCACAGCCCTTGTCTCGCAACAGAATTCGGAAAGCAAGAGCGTCAATACACGCGGCGGCAGCCAGGCCACATCCTTCACCATCAACGCCGACGAGTACGACCAAAACCGCCACTACTTCCTCGGACACTTCTTCCGCGACAACTACGACACCTGGGCCTCCAAGCTGCCGTTGGTATCCTCGGGCGTCAACATCACTCGCATCGAAGTATGGGTCACCAATAAGGGTAACCGCTACGAGCAGTCGCGCAACATCGTGTCGTTCATGGACTTGGGCGAAGAAAAGCGCATAGCCTCCGGCCATTGGACGCCCAACCCGGCGTATCCCAACCCCAGCAACAACTCCAATGACCTGCTGCGCACCATCAAAGACCAATACCCCGATGCACGCGACATCGCACAAGTGACGCAGGTGCTGGCGCCGCTGCAAGCCTACGGCATCGAAGGCGGCAAGGACTACGAAAAAATCGAGAGCGCACGCCTGCTCTCCTCCAACGAGTACACCCTCAACTCCAGCCTGGGCTACATATCCATCAAGAGCGCACTCAACGCCGACGAAGTACTCGCCGTGGCCTACGAATACACCTATCACGGACAGGTATATCAAGTGGGCGAATTCAGCGGCGACATCACCGAGACAGACAAAGCCTTGTACGTCAAGATGCTCAAAGGCACAACCGTCAACCCGCGCCTGCCAATGTGGGACCTGATGATGAAAAACGTCTACAACCTCGGCGGATACCAAATCCAAAAAGAAAAATTCAAATTCAACATCAAGTACCTAAGCGACACCACCGGCACCAAAATCAACTACCTGCCCATACCCGGGCTCAATGACAAATCGCTACTGCAGGTCATGAATCTCGACCGTCTGGACTCGCAACAAGACAGCAACCCCGACGGATTCTTTGACTTTGTCGAGGGCTACACCATACTCTCGGCCACCGGTAAGGTCATATTCCCCGTAGTCGAGCCCTTCGGCAGCCACCTCGAATCGGTCATCACCGACCCGGTGCAGCGCGAACACTACTGCTATCCCCAACTATACGATTCCACCCTGGTTGTAGCCCGCCAATTTGCGGACAAAAACAAGTTTATCATGGACGGCGAATACCAAGCCTCCTCCGGGTCGCAGATACGACTCAACGCCATGAACGTCCCACGAGGCAGCGTTGTGGTCACCGCCGGCGGCGTCACCCTCACCGAAAACGCTGACTATACCGTCGACTACGCCATGGGCATAGTCACCATCACCAACCAGTCCATCATCGACTCGGGACAAAGCATCAGCGTCAGCCTCGAAAACCAGTCACTATTCTCGACCCAACGCAAAACATTACTCGGCCTCGACCTGCAATACGAGTTCAGCAAGGATTTCAATATAGGAGCCACCGTCATGCATTTCGGAGAGAAATCGCTCACCGAAAAAGTCAATATCGGCGACGAGGTGGTCAACAACACCATGCTCGGCTTCAACCTCAGCTACAACAAGGAGTTTATGTGGCTTACCAATCTGCTCAACAAGATACCCACCGTCAACGCCACAGCCCCCTCGCGTCTAAGCCTCTCCGCCGAATATGCACGCATCATCCCCCACAGCCAGAAGTCAGGCTCGAACAAGGGGTCATCGTACGTGGACGACTTCGAGAGTTCGCAGACCGGTATAGACCTGCGCAGCCCCTACTCGTGGTTCCTGGCCTCCACGCCCTACGACCCGTCATCCGATGCCCTATTCCCCGAAGCAGCGCTGAGCAACGATGTCAGCTATGGCAAAAACCGTGCATTGCTCAACTGGTACTACATCGACCGCCTTTTCACCCAGCGCAATTCGTCGCTCATTCCCGGCTACCTAAAAAGCGATGTGGCCCAACTCTCCAACCCCTATGTGCGCGAAGTCACCACACGCGAAATCTTCCCCGGACGCCAACTGCAATACGGCGAAAGCAACTCCATACAGACGCTCAACCTCTCATTCTATCCCTCGGAACGCGGCCCGTACAACGTCGATGCCGACAACGTCGATGCCGACGGCAACCTGCTCAACCCCGAAAAACGCTGGGGCGGCATCATGCGCCGTATGGACAATACCAACTTCGAGCAGTCCAACATCGCATACATCCAATTCTGGATGCTCAATCCCTTCCTCGACCCGGACAACCCCAACTACGACGGCGGCGACCTTTACTTCAACTTCGGCGAAGTCTCCGAGGACATCCTCAAAGACGGCCTCAAAAGCTACGAAAACGGCGTCCCCGCCGACGGCAACAATCAATACATGGCCGAAACCGTATGGGGTCGCGTATCGCGCCAAAACTCGTTGACCTACGCCTTTGACACCTCCAACGACGCACGCCGCCGCCAGGATGTCGGCCTCGACGGACTGTCCAACGAAGACGAGTACACCTTCGGCACCTACAGCGACTACATCCAACGGCTGCGCACACGCATCAGCGCCGCCACTGCCGACGCCATGACCGAGGACAAATTCTCGCCCCTGAACGACCCCGCGGGCGACAACTACCACTTCTACCTCGGCGACGACTACGACCAACAACGACTGGGCGTACTCGAACGATACAAGCGCTACAACGGCGTCGAAGGCAACTCCCTGTCGCCCGAGGATGCCGATGACCCGCGCTACCAGTCATCACGTTCGGTCCCCGACGTCGAGGACATCAACCAAGACAATACGCTCAACGAGTACGAACGTTACTTCCAGTATCGCGTATCCATACGTCCGCAAGACCTTGTCGTGGGTCAAAACTACATCACCGACAAGCAGACATCCATGGTGCGCGGCCGCGACGGCAAAGACTACGAAACCGAGTGGTATCAGTTCAAGATACCCTTGGCCGACTACGAAAAAGTCGTGGGCAGCATCACCGACTTCTCCACCATACGCTTTGCCCGTATCTTTATGACCGGGTTCAAACGCCCCACCCACCTGCGTTTCGCCACCCTGGAGCTGGTACGCGGCGAGTGGCGCGGCTACAACTTCAACCTCAATAAGCGCGGCGATGCGCCCGCCCAAGGTCAGCTGGACATCTCCGTAGTCAACATCGAAGAAAACGCCTCGCGCGAACCCGTCAACTACGTTCTGCCTCCCGGTGTGACACGTATCGTCGACCCCGGACAAAGCCAGATAACGCAGCTCAACGAGCAAGCCATGATGCTTAAAGTCACCGACCTCGATGCCGGAGACGCCCGCGGAGTATACCGCAACACCATGCTCGACCTGCGCAACTATCGCCGCTTGCAAATGTGGACACACGCCGAAGCACTCATCAACAACGCCACACAACTGCAAAGCGGACAACTGTCCGTATTCCTGCGCCTGGGCACTGACGTCAAGAACAACTACTACGAGTACGAAATACCGTTGCAACTGACCCCCCACGGCCACTACAACAACGACTCGCCCTCCGACCGACAAATCGTATGGCCGCGCGACAACTACCTCGATTTTAACCTCCAGGCTCTCGTAGACCTCAAGAAAGCACGCAACGCCGCCAAACGCGCCGAAGAAGAAGGCGTAGGATACAACACCCTGTACTACGGACGAGACCCCGATAATGAGCGCAACCGTATGGCCGTACTCGGCAACCCCTCGCTGTCAGACGTGCGCGTCATGCTCATAGGCGTGCGCAACAACAGCTCCACCGTCAAAGACGGTATCATTTGGGTCAACGAGCTAAAAGTCACCGACTTCAACGAAGAAGGCGGATGGGCGGGACAGGCCAAAGCCACGCTCAACGTCAGCGATATAGCCACCGTCAACGTGGGTACGCACATCGAAACCGCCGGATTCGGCGCCGTCGACCAGAGCCTCAACGAACGACGCCTCGACGACTATCACCAGTACAATGTAGCCGTGCAGGCCGAATTGGGACGCTTCCTCCCCGAATCGGTGAAACTGCGCGCCCCCATATACTACTCCTACTCCACCGAAAAAACCTCGCCCAAGTACAATCCCCTGGACCAGGATGTCCTGCTAAAAGACGCGCTCAACGCCGCCGGCTCCAAGGCCGAACGCGACAGCATCAACGGCTATGCCGAACAACGCACTACGGTACGCAACTTCTCCATATCCGGGCTGAAATTCGATATCCAAAGCAAGAACCCCATGCCTTGGGACCCGGCCAACTTTACCATCAACTTCAGTTTCAATAAGCAGACCAAAGTCGACCCGACCACCGAGTACGAGTACACCAACGACTACCGCGGCTCGTTCCAGTACTCCTACTCACCCTTTGTCAAGGCTCTCAAGCCCTTCTCGTGGATCAAATCCAAGAACAAGAACCTCAAATTCCTCAAGGATTACGAAATACAGTGGCTGCCCAACAACATCACCTTCCTGACCAATATGAGCCGCTACTACTACGAGCAGCAGACGCGCTCGGAGACGGACGTGATGTTCCAAATGCCGGTATCCGTGTCCAAAAACTTTATGTGGGATCGCCAGCTCAATGTCACCTGGAACATCGTCAAGTCGCTGTCGCTGTCCTTCAGCTCGAATACGGCCGCGCGTATCGAAGAACCCGTGGGCGCCGTCAACCGCAAGCTCTTCCCCGATGCTTATCGCGAATGGAAGCACGAGGTCTGGACCAATATCCTGTCCATGGGTACCCCGTGGAACTACAACCAAACCTTCAACGCCACCTACAAGGCGCCCTTCTCACGCATCCCGTCCATAGACTTCCTCACCGCCTCCGGCTCGTACAACGCCACCTACCGCTGGGACCGCGGCGCCACCGTCGACGACGTACGCCTGGGCAACAGCATTTCCAACCAAGCGACATGGTCCGCCGACGGACGCATCAACTTCGAAGGTCTGTGGAACAAGATACCCTTTATCAAGGACGTAAACAAGCGTTTTGCCAATACCCGCCGCAACAACGCCGACACGCGCCGCAAGCCCCGCAAATTCGAGCGCACCTACAAGCTGCAAGCCGACACCTCGCTCACCATCAAGCACAATCTGCGTTGCGCCAAGGTCAAAGTCGTAGCCACGCTCACCGACGGCACGCCCTTCCCCGTAAAGACGCAAATCAAGGACAACAATACCCTGGTGGTGCTTACGCGCGGCACACAAGACGTCAAGTTCACCATCGAGGAGATTATGAAAGACGAGAAATCGCTGTGGCGCAACATCGGCGAGTATGCCACACGTTTGGTGATTTCGCCACGAAGCTTCTCGGTACGCTATCGCAACACCCATACGATGAATATTCCGTTGTTCAATCCCGACATCGGAAACGTCTTCGGACAAAGCAATTCCTACGGTCCTATGGCTCCGGGTCTGGACTTCGCCTTCGGATTTGCAGGCGATGACTACCTCGACAAGGCTCTCAACCGCGGGTGGCTGGTCACCGACGACGGTCAAACCTCGCCGGCCGTGATGGCGCATACCAACGAGTTGAACCTCGAATTGAACCTCGAACCGGTCAAAGGACTACGCATACAGCTAACCGCCAACCGTACGGACAACCGTACCACTCAGGTACAATTTATGTACGCCGATATGCCCACCACCTATGCCGGATCGTATACCAAGACACACTGTGCCATCTCCACGGCCCTGCGCAGCGCAAGTGCCGACAACGGATACGCCAGCGAAGCCTTCTCATCATTCCTGTCCAACATCCCGGTGGTGCGCGAGCGCATCGAGGGACAATACGCCGGAGTGACCTACCCCAACGCCGGATTTATCAAAGGCACTCCGCAAGCCGGAGCACCCTTCGACCCCAACGTCGGCGGCGTCAGCGCCACATCCTCGGACGTACTCGTCCCGGCATTCGTGGCCGCTTACACCGGCACCGATGCGCGTCACACCTGGCTTGACCCGTTCCCCTCATTCAGTTCGGTACTGCCCAACTGGCGCGTAACCTACGACGGCCTTATCAACCTGGGCAATATGCGCAACATCTTCAAGACCTTCACCGTCAGCCACGTCTACCAATGCACCTACAGCGTCGGCAACTACTCCTCGTACCTCAACTGGGTAGCCGCCGGTGGCGAAAATATGGGCTTCACTCTTGACGAACTCACCGGAATGCCCGTACCATCCTCGCCTTACAATATCTCCTCGGTGGCCATCACCGAAAAATTTGCACCGCTGATAGGCTTCAACGCCACGCTCAAAAACGACCTGCAATTCTCCGCCGAGTACCGCGACAGCCGTACGCTGACACTCAATACCTCTGCCGGACAAGTTGTCGAAGCATCCACACGCGGCCTCAAAATCGGCGCCGGATACAAGATTGTCAACTTCAACTCCTTCCTCAAAATCAAAGGAAGCCAGCACGGCATCTCCAACGACCTGACACTCAATGCAGACTTCAGCATCGACAACAACCAGGCCCTCATACGACGCATAGACAACGGTACCGCCCAGCCCACCAACGGCGCCAAATCCTTCAGCATCAACTTCACTGCCTCGTACGTCATGTCCAAACGCCTGACACTATCGGCATACTTTGACCACCGCGTCAATACCCCGCTGGTGACCACATCATCATACCCCACCACCAATACCTCCTACGGCATCTCGCTCAATCTCTCGCTTGCACGCTGACGCCGCCGAAAAGCCGGCATCAAAAAAACTTTTGGCAAGAATTGTTTGTTAAAGAAAATATTAGTTGTAACTTTGCACCATAATACAGGGCACAAATGGCTAAGCCCCGCCTCGCACCTCCCTCCATCCATATCCTAAAATCGCTACACAACGGCATATCACGCCGCCTTGGCGACTAAACGCCATCGGTCCGTCACATACGTACAGACGCGCACACCACAACCTCGGGCATCGGCCCGGCCACTGCACACGCACACGGAGCAAGAGATGGCAGTCTTTGAAGAGACAAAAGATACTATAATTCCCACACGAACAACTTTTTACGAGGAAGTCGGCAACGACGCACAACACTCGCGCCATGCGGCACATTCGCCCGGCGACACACTGACACGGCGGCACTGACGCCTCCAAACGCCTACCGACTTCCATCCTCAACACATAATATATGTACAATATTACAGATCTTGAGAACATGCCGGACGCCGAACTGCGTAAGGCAGCCGAAGACCTTGGCATTAAAAAAATCAACATCGATCAGCGCCAGGAATTGGTGTACAACATCTTGGATCAGCAGGCCATAAACAAGGCCGCCGAAGATGCTCAGAAGCCCGTAAAGCCACGCCGCGGACGCCGCCCCAATGCCGAAAAGGCAGCCGAGGACGCAACTCGGACTGACGAAAAGCCCGCACCCAAGAAACGCGGCCGCAAGAAAAAATCAGAGATTGCGGCTGCACAAGCCGCCGAAGCAGCGACCGGTGCCGCCGAGACCACGGCTCAACCTACAGCACAAGCTCCGAAGCAGCCAGCCGCCGAAGCCACACCCGAGGCCGAGGCACCCACAGCCGAAGTCAAGACCGAAGCCGCCGCACAAGCCGACGAAAAGCCCGCACCCAAGAAACGCGGCCGCAAGAAAAAATCAGAGATTGCAGCTGCACAAGCCGCCGAAGCAGCGACCGGTGCCGCCGAGACCACGGCTCAGCCAATTGCACAGCCATCGAAGCAGCCCAACGTCGAAGCATCCGATGCCACGCCCGAAACGGCACAACCCGTCACCACTGACATCCCCGAAACCCGGCCCGAAGAAACCGCACAACAATCCGCGCAACAAAACAACGCCGACAACGCACAGCAAGAAAAAACAGACGGCTCATTTGCCACCTTCTTCCCTCAATTCGGCGGAGGACGTACATTCACTCCGCGCTCGCAACGCGAACGCGAAGCCGATGAACAACGACGCCAGCAGATGCCGCAGCAGGCGCCGCAACCACAACAATTCTACGGCCGTCCCGTATTGACACCCGAGCAAAGCGCAGCCAACCCCATCACCGTCGGCGACCCGCAGCCCAACACCCAGGTGCAGCCGGCACCTCCCGGACAAGGCAAGAAAAACAAGAAAAACCGCAACAAGAACAACGCCAATATGGGATTTGTCGACAGCTGTTTTGACTTCACCGACATCATCGAGACCTGCGGCGTACTCGAAATAGAGAGCCAAGGCTACGGATACCTTCGCTCGGCGGACTACAACTACATGCCCTCGCCCGATGACATCTACCTGACACAACAACAAATCAAGCAATACGCACTCAAGACCGGTGATGTGGTCGAATGCACCATACGTCCGCCGCGCGAAAACGAAAAATACTTCCCCCTAAGCCAGGTGCTGCGCGTCAACGGCCGCACCCCACGCTTTATTCGCGACCGCATAGCCTTCGAGCACCTCACGCCACTGTTCCCGGACGAGAAATTCGACCTCACCTCCGGCAAGACCTGCAACCTCTCGACACGTGTCGTCGATATGTTCGCTCCCATAGGCAAAGGTCAACGCGGACTTATCGTGGCGCCCCCCAAGACCGGTAAAACCATACTGCTCAAGGACATCGCCAACGCCATAGCCGAGAACCACCCGGAGACCTACATCATGATACTCCTAATCGACGAACGCCCCGAAGAAGTCACAGACATGCGCCGCACCGTGCGTGCCGAAGTCATAGCATCGACCTTTGACGAGCCGGCCGACCGACACGTACGCATCGCCGGGATAGTTCTCGAAAAAGCCAAACGCATGGTCGAATGCGGCCACGATGTGGTCATCCTGCTGGATTCAATCACCCGTCTGGCCCGCGCATACAACACCTGCGCCCCCGGCTCGGGCAAGATACTCAGCGGCGGCGTAGATGCCAACGCCCTGCAAAAGCCAAAGCGTTTCTTCGGCGCTGCACGCAATATCGAGAACGGCGGATCGCTCACCATCATCGCCACGGCCCTCACCGAGACATCTTCCAAGATGGACGAAGTCATCTTCGAAGAATTCAAAGGTACCGGTAACATGGAACTGCAATTGGACCGCAAGCTCTCCAACAAGCGCATATTCCCGGCCGTGGACATCATAGCCTCGTCCACACGCCGCGACGACCTGCTGATACGCGCCGAAAACCTCAACCGAATGTGGATTTTGCGCAACTTCCTCAGCGATCGCAACAGCATCGAAGCCATGGAGTTCATCAAAGAACGTATGGAACGCACGCGCGACAACGACGAGCTGCTGCGCATCATGAACCAGTAACGACCTGCCGCCGCCCCGTGCCTTGCGCCCCGGCGGCGGCCAATTATACGACAAATGAAATACGCAATCTTCCCTCCCGAAGAAATCCTGCAAACCACCGTCAATCTGCCGCTGAGCAAAAGCGAAAGCGCACGACGACTTGTCATCGATGCCATCGGCGGATATGCCACAGCTGCCGAAGACGTTGCCGACTGCGACGACACCCGTGCGCTGATGCACGCCCTCTCAATGCGCAATGGTCGCGTAGATATCGGCGCCGCCGGTACAGCCATGCGCTTTGCCGCAGCTTTCTTCGCCGCCACCGAAGGCACGGACATCATCCTTGACGGCATAGAGCGCATGCGCCACCGCCCCGTTGCGCCACTGGTGGAAGCCCTGCGCAGCCTCGGTGCCGACATCGAATACACCGATGCAGACGGCGACCCGGCCAAGGGTACAGAAGGATACGCACCGCTGCACATCCGCGGACGACAGCTCGAAGGCGGCATGGTGAACATCGATGCCACCGTCAGCTCACAATTTATCAGCGCCCTGACACTGGCCGCTCCACTGATGCGCCGTCCGCTACGCATTGTCCTCGAAGGCGATGTAACCTCGGCACCATATCTGCACATGACCCTGGAAATGCTGCGCCGGCGCGGCATAGACGCAGCGCTCGAAGGCAACGATGTATGCATACAAGGCAGCGCCGCCGACATCACGGCAGCCGAGACGCCGGTGGGACGCGACTGGAGCGCCGCATCCTATTGGTACGTTATCGCCGCCCTCTCTTCGGGGTGGGTCACCCTCCCGGGACTGCGCCTCGGATATCGTTTGCAAGGCGACAGCGTGGCCGCTGAAATATTCGAGCGCTTGGGCGTCATTTCGGAACAAAATCCCGAAGACGAAGACACGGGCGAACATATTGACGGCGTGGGCTTGTCGGCTTCACCAGAGATATACAGCCGACTGGACCTTGACATGTCGGCCACTCCGGACCTTGTGCCGACCTTGGCTGTGGCTGCCACTATGCTTGGAGTCCCGTTCCAATTTCACGGAGTGCACACTCTGCGCGACAAGGAAACTGACCGACTGGACGCATTGTGTGCCGAGGCGGTGAAACTCGGAGCCCTCTACGAAATAGACGGCGACGACTCGATAGGCTGGGAAGGACGCCGCGTGCCCATACGCACCCTACCCGTAATCGAGACCTACGGCGACCACCGCATGGCCATGGCCTTTGCTTCCGCAGCGCTGTATCTTCCCGGGCTGGTGATAGACTCCCCGGAAGTGGTGACCAAATCCTATTCGGGATTTTGGGACGACCTGCGCAACGCCGGATTTACCATCACCGAGGTGGATGAGGCTGCCGTCAATGCCACCGTACCCTCCGAAGATGAGAACCCCGTCGAAGAACAAATGTCCGAGAAACAAGATCCCGGACTGGCTTCCAACATCTTCCCAACATAATTACGTCCTCTCATGACCGCCATCCTTATTCTGGCAGGCATCATAGTCGTCTTAGGCCTTGCCGCCTACATCCTCCAGCGTCACTTTCACGGAGACTCGAAAAACTCGGAAACCGTAGAGAAATCAGAAGCCGTGGAAAGCTCCGATGGTTCGAAATGCTGCGGTCTGCATGCCGTATGCGAAAAGCTCGCCGACACAGACGGCGACATCGTCTATTTCGATGACGAGGAGCTGGATGCCATGGCCGGCACAGATGCTGCGGCATATACGTCACAACAGGTCGAGCAATTCCGCGAAGTACTCACCACCCTGGCGGACGGCGAAGCCCCGGAATGGTTGCGCAGCCTGCGCCGACGCAACATTGCCCTGCCGGAAGCCTTACGCGACGAGGCTATGATGCTCGTCGAGGATGCGGCACTCGACAACGCTGTCCGGCGACAAAAGACTTAAAATACATGTTTTCCGAACTGCTGACATATCCGTTTTTCAAACTGGCACTAATAGGCGTGGCCATCATTTCCGTGGCTGCCGCCATCATCGGGTCGTATATCATCACCCGGCGCATGGTGGCTATTTGCGGCGGCGTCACCCATGCCTGTTTCGGCGGACTTGGCCTGGGGTACTATTTGGGCATCAGCCCCGTGCTTATGGCCGGCGTCTTTGCCGTGGGGTCGTCGCTGTGCGTCGACTGGCTATCGGCACGGCTGCGCGTGCGCCAAGACAGCGCCATAGCCGTCATCTGGGCTCTGGGTATGGCCATAGGTGTACTCTTTGTATTCCTATCGCCGGGATATGTACCCGAACTCAACAGCTTCCTTTTCGGCAACATCCTCACCATCAACACCACGGACATCACGTCCTTTGCCATATACACCGCCGTGCTCATCGCATTTGTGTCGTGGCAATGGCGGCGCATCATTGTCTGTGCCTTCGACCCCGACTTTGCACGCGTGGCCGGGCTGCCTGTGCGCTTCGTCACTACAGCTATGACCGTGCTGGTGGCCGTATGTATTGTACTGACAATACGTCTTGTAGGCGTAATGCTGCTGATGTCCATGCTTTCACTGCCGATGATGGTGGCCGAAATTTTCTGCCACCGCATGGGTCCGCTGATGGCGACCAGCGCCATAGTGTCTCTGCTGACATGCCTGGGCGGACTCTTTATCAGCTCAATGATGGATATACCTTGTTCGGCAGTCATAGTCATACTGATGGCCGCCATATTTATTTTGGCCAAAACCGCCAAAACTTTTATTGCACTTATTAACAACACTCGTACTTCGTCATGAAAATTTGTGACAACATTCTCGACACCATCGGCTCTACACCAATGGTACGCATCAACGCCCTTAACCCCAATCCCCTTGTCAACATCCTGGCCAAGGTAGAGGGCTTCAATCCCACCGGAAGCATCAAGGACCGCATAGCCCTAAATATGATTGAGCAGGCCGAAAGCGAGGGCCGCCTACACCCCGGGCAAACCATCATAGAACCTACCAGCGGCAACACCGGCATAGGTCTCGCCGTCGTGGGCATCATCAAAGGCTATCACGTAGTCATCGTCATGAGCGCCGGCGTCAGTATCGAGCGCCGACGCATGATACGTTCTTACGGCGCCGAGGTCATACTCACCCCCGCCCAAGACGGTACCGACGGAGCCATACGACTGGCCCGCAAAATGGTAGCCGAGCAACCGGAAAAATATTTCATGCCCGACCAATTCAGCAATGCAGCCAACTATCAGGCACACTACCGCGTGACAGCCAACGAAATATGGGCTCAGACAGACGGGCATGTCGACTACCTGGTCAGCGCCATCGGCACCTCGGGCACCATCATGGGCATAGGCCGCTACCTGAAGGCCCTCAACCCCAAAGTGCAAATCGTGTGCGCCCAACCCGTACGCAACCACTACATCCAAGGGCTCAAGAACCTTGAAGAGGCCATAGTCCCGGCCATCTACGACCCTGCGCGTATCGACCGACAGGAAATGATTGAGTCGGAGGAAGCCATAGACATGGCTCGCCAAATCATTGCGCACGAGGGCATCTTTGCCGGCATGTCCAGCGGCGCGGCCATGATAGCCGCTCGCCGTACAGCCTTGGACGCCCCTGACGGCAGCAATATCGTGGTCATCTTCCCCGACCGCGCCGAGAAATACTTGTCTACCGTTATGTTTGAGCCTTTCGCAGACAAATAAACACCTGACACAGACCATCATGAACCCTCTCCGCGCATTCCTTGCAGTCTCGGCCGCATTTATCGGCACCTTCGCGGCACTTGCCGACGCCGAAATCACGTGGATAGGCGGCACCGAATATGACTTCGGCGCTTTTGCCGAAAGCCCGGAGCCTACCAAGTGCGTCTTCCGTTATGTCAATACCGGCGACGAGGACTTGGTCATCACCGGGGCACGGGCTTCGTGCGGATGCACCACGCCGCGCTACGACACACGGCCGCTGGCACCGGGCGATACAGCATTGATTACGGTGGCCTATGACTCGCAGGGACGGCCGGGGCGATTTGCCAAGAGCGTGTTTATCAACGCCAACACAACGCCACCGCGCTCGGTGCTCATCATCAAAGGTGTTGTAGTAGGTGCGCCGCAGACCATTGCACGCCGCTTTCCCGTGGACTTCGGTCCGTTGAAAATGGCTCATTCCTCGGTGATACTGGGTCAGGTTATGCGCCGACACGTCAAGAGCGTCTTTACGAATGGATACAACGGCAGCACCGATACAATCTCTCCAACCGTGGCCTATGCGCCTAAATGGTTGGAAGTAACGCCCACACCGCGTGACGTACCGCCGGGCGAGCGTCTCAGTCTCAGCTTCTACATCAATGGCGACCGAGTACCCCTGTACGGGGCCAACCTCGATTCAGTGGTCATTGTCCCCGACAGCCGACATCCCGAGATACGACATACTCTCGAAATCTCGGTGGACGTACACGAGGATTTCTCTAAGGTGGAGCCACGAGCTCTTGCACGCGCGCCGCAGGCCGCCGTGGACTCGGAATTGATCAATATAACCTGCGACGGCGATGGACATGCCGTATTACGGCTGTCCAACCGCGGCAAAGGCGAACCGCTGCTTATACGGCGCGTTTACACACTGTCGCCGGTGTTAGAGGTGTCCGTGCCCAAGAGCGGAAAAGTCAAGAAAGGCCGCACTGCCGACATCTACATATCTATGGTGCGCGAGGCCTTACCCTCGGACGGAAGACCGCTGGATGCCCGTGTATTTGTAATCACCAACGACCCGGTTACGCCGGTCATCACCGTGCGCGTCACCGCCGCTTGTCCCTAAGCACAACATGAAGCGCCCCGGCACACATATTGCCACAGCCGTCATGGCCGCACTCATTGCGGCTATAGCCGTGGCCGTGTGCATACGCATGTATGCACACTACCCCGCCGGCGACGAGTTGCGCTATTTATATTGTTTTGACAACGCGCAGGGACGCGATTATTTTGCCTTTGCCACCATGCGTCCCGTCGAAGATTGGGGCGACATCATCCATTCGATGGGCGTCCATTATATGGGCGTCAACGGCCGCGTACTCATCCACAGCTTCGAGATGGCCATCTCGTCCTTGGCCGGACCCGAATGGTTCTATCCGCTGAACATGGCGGTGTTGGTGCTGGCGGTCATCGGCTGCGGCCGACTATGCGGCCATCGGCTGAGGCGTAACGCGCTGTGGTGGGTCGTAGTGGTGACACTATGGCTGCACGCCTTCCCCGAACCGGGGCGACTGTGGCTATCCATCAACCTTGCACCCAATTACTTGTGGCCGTCATTGGGCACTATGGCGCTGCTTTGGTCTATATACGGACATCGCAGCGCGTGGCTGCAATGCACCTTGGCCTTCCTGGTGGGAGCGTCCAACGAGGGATTTGCATTTCCCCTTTGCGGCGCCTTGTGGTGCATAGCCCTATGGGGCGGCGAGGACCGACGCCCGCCGCTGGCCACGATGATAGCCATGTCTATGGGTTGCCTTGTATTGGCCTGGGCTCCGGGCAACTGGCAACGCATGGCCGCCAACGATGCCTCGGGCGGAGGGCTGCTTACGGGGCTTGAAATGCTGGGGCGTCTGCCGGCTCTATGGTTCTTCGCAATCATGGCCGTATTCACTGCCGTGCGCAACGGCATACGCGGATTATGGCATACCCTCGGCACAATGCCTGTGGTATCCTTAGCGCTGGCCTTGGCTATACTGATGTCGATAGCCGTACATACGGGACAGCGGTCTCTCACGCCGGTAGCCCTATTTGCGGTGATGGCCGGACTGCGATTGCTCGAACCGATAATACCTACGCACGACACCCGAGGCACGCGCCTCGCCGCCATAGTCCTGCTGGCCGTAGTGACGACGCATCAAGCATGGGTCACCGTCGAGCATGTGCGCCGGTACGAACAGATAGGCAATGTCATCGAATACGCACGCGAAGCGCAACGCGGCAAAGCGCCGGCGCCGACAAAAAACATTCGGATACATTACAACTGGACCGAGCCGCCGAGGCTGGTGCGCAGATACGTGTACGACCAACCACCTACGCGATTTGCCACCGAATACCAGTGGCGTTTACAAGGCCGATATTACGCCGGAATTCAGATATACACGTATTAGCAACCTGCCGACACTCCGACGGCAAGTCGCAAAACATCTCACGACATTCTCATCAAACACAACAGGAACGGACTACGGCGCGGCAATACCATCGCCATATTGAGCCCGACACCGAGTACTGAGTATTAATGCTTTAGCGGAATCTTGGCGATACGACGTTCGTGACGTCCTCCCTCAAAAGGCGTAGACAGAAACATATCCACGATAGCCAAGGCATCCGAAGGCTCGATGAAGCGTGCCGGAAGCACCAGAACATTAGCATCATTATGCGCACGCGCCAAGCGTGCCAGTTCCACCGTCCAGCACAATGCCGCGCGTATGCCCTGATGCTTGTTCAGCGTCATATTTATACCATTGCCGCTGCCGCACATCGCAATGCCCGGATAGCACTCGCCCGACTCGACAGCCTCGGCGCACGGATGCGCAAAATCGGCATAGTCGCAAGACTCTGCCGAATAAGTGCCGAAATCCTTATAGGCTATACCCTTTGATTCGAGATAACCCTCGATAATGCATTTCAGTTCGTAACCGGCATGGTCGCTGGCCATAGCCACAACCTTACCATCTTTCAAGATACTGTATTCTTGTCCCATAATTATTTGTTTCTAACTAAATTATATCGTAGAACACCGTGGCACAACAAGTCGCGAGAAAGTGCGTTCGCGCAATACTCGGCCCGCTTATGTCCATACTGAAGTGCAAAATAATAAAAAATATTCGAGATAATCGCTTGTCGTATCAAAAAAACTTTCTACCTTTGCACCACAAAAGCCCAGGTGGCGGAATGGTAGACGCGCTCGTTTCAGGTGCGAGTGTTGAGAGACGTGCAGGTTCGAGTCCTGTTCTGGGCACCACAACCCTTTGATAATTGACTAATTTTCAAAGGGTTTCTTATTTCTCAGGTGTACTAAAAGTGTACTCCGTAAAAAAGTGTACTGCAAAAGTCAGCCAAAATCGGAAAGCAACAGCTACCCATTGGTGGGTTTTATTTCCAGAAATAATAACTGGCTTTCCGCATTTGGGTGCGGCGAAAATTTGAACGAGATACCAAATATTTTATCAGAAGATTCTTCACGGTGAGCAGTTCAAGATGCCAAATCATGATTGGAGCTGATGCGGCAGTAGCATCATCGAAAAGCGGTAATTGCGATTTCTGTATGCCTACAAAACTTTTACACACTATGGGTCGACCTTCAATCGGAACTCACTATGGAAAGTCTCCGCAAATTTGATTGGACAATCAAACATATATATCAGATGGCGAATAGCCAAACTTTATTTATTCAATGCCGATTTCATATTGAGTTGCCATAATGAGTATAGCATTGGTTGCCGAATTGAATGGTTGAGTTGGGACAATAAAGGGACTAATACAATCGCCGAATAATAGTCAGGCGGAGCATATTCCCTATCGTTTGTGCCGAAAACCAAAGCTTTTATGACGCTATGCCATATCTGAAATCGGTTCAAAAAGTGCTTGCAGTAGGCTTGGATGTGGCAACTGGAGGTTGGCACAGAGGCCCGCAGGGGGAAGTAGGCTCCCCGCCTACGGTTTTATACGGCAAGCCTACGTCAAAACCGGTCGTGCCTGACCGAACCAATATCCCTCCCGACAAATGCGAATACAGAGCGTAACAGCCCCTAAAAACGGCCATCGTGAGCTTGCTCTGACCCCGATAATGCGGCAGCGTTCCCCTGCAAATTTCTTCGCAGGGGGTATTAGGCTACCCGGTTGCCGTTTTATGCGGCAACTTATGGCTTTCGCGCAAGCGCATAGGCTCGGTCAGGCATTGGTATCAAGAGTGACCCCGAGAGCCTCGCATTGATGGAAAAACGTGCCGATTGTGACCTTCCGGGTGGTGCGGAGCAGGTTTGTGAACTTGATATTGGCCTTTGCCTGGTCATAGCCGAGATAAACGGAACTGACCGCATGGAAAAATTCGCGCCCGGTTTCTCCGAGGTCAGCCAATGCCATCCCGATTTCCACCCAGTTGCTATAACCGCCGGTGAGGTCGATTCTTCGCCTCACCACCTCGGTGGTCAGTTGCGCCACTTTCTCAACAGTAGTTTCCATATTGTCTTTCCATGCTCGTGGTGTCAGGGCAGGATTGGTAGTTTTCGTATTTATTGCGGATTTATTTGCCATATCGATTATCCGGAATACATCGGCATTTGGGTTGATATATGGTTCCGCATCAAATGTTGCGAAGCGCAGACGTTTGACATCCTTGCACTGCCCGTCTATGACGATTCCAAGGCGCGATTTGAACAGGCGTTGCAGTGCAAGAAAGTGTCCGAGATGGTTTTCCGGATTCGATAACTGGAAGATGGCGAAACAGCCGTTACCGCTCGCCGACAGCGAGCAATATGCCACTTCCGCGACCTTGCAAACCTCTGCTTTCAATTCGGTGCCGTTGCCGAATCCGGGATTGTCCTGCCCGTCAATGTCTATGCAAATCAACCCGGTGTACTCGAAGGCATCATCAGTCTTACGACCATCGGGGCAGATGGCTGAAATCGTCGCGCATGGCAAACCGGATTTAAGACGGGTGCGCTCAGCCTTGTACGTAGCCATTCTGATTTGTTGGATAAGTTGATGCGACAACGCATCGTTAAGAAATTCGGCAAGTGATGCGACACAACCATTAGTCGATGTAACACTATCGAATACCATTATAGGAGTTTCAAGAATATTCATAAGCCGGTTATAATTGTTGCGAACTGTCCTACGTCCTACCAAAGGATTTTGAACAGGACATAGGACGTAGGACATCAAAATATTTATTCATTAAGCCAACGTCTGACCTGCCGGGCGTCAACGCCAAGAGCTTCGGCAAGTTTTGATTTATTGAGATATGGAAAACAACTCTCCAATGACTTGATAAGCTCCTTGATGCCTGATGGAACTTTTGCGTTGGTAGTGCCGATTATGTCCGTCAACATACGGAGTTGGGAAGCATGAGAATAGTATGCCATATCTACCGCCCAACTCATCTGCTCCGCAGTGACGGTTTTAGGCTGATTGCCATGCTCCATTGCGCTCATCACACAAGCAATCCCGGCAAGTTGTAGAACGTAAATTCTCAGCTTCCCCCAGATGGATGCCTCGTAGTCAGTCGTTGCCGTCTCGTCTGCCCGAATGGAATTGTCAACAAAACGGCAATACACCTCCATCGCCGCTTCGGAAGCCGTTATGGTAGATGGCAACACATTATTATATGTGTCGTCAATCAGCTTCTCCCACCCCTCGACTGCGGCAGGGTCAACCGTTACTTCTTCACGGCATTTTCTCGCTGTGCGTTTTGGTAGCTCGGAAGGGTAAAGCACAATGAATCGGTTGAGAAACCCCATCGACATGAACTTCGGATTGTCGAATGTCGGCTTCAACATCCCCGGCTGTATGCCGCTTACCCAGGAGTAGAACGGTGCCTTTATGACTTTTAGTCCTTCCCCTTTGCGGTTAGTTGTGAATGGTGTGCAGTCACGAAGTGATAACAATGCACTCAACTCGCCACTGCTTCCATATTGGCCGATGTCGCCAATGGTAGCCGTCAGTTCTTCCCGGCTGTTGAGAAGTCCATGCGGATTATCCTCAAGTGCCTGATTGCGGGCTTCGGGAGTAGAGTCCTCAATCAAAATCTGATTTGTCTTTGGGAGTGGTTTGTCGTTGCCGGAGGTTCGCTCGGATTTCACGGCTTCCATCTTCGCGCTATATTCATCAAAAAGCCGATTGTTGATTTTGTATAATGGTGCGTAAACATCCTTCATCGGTGCGGATTTGTTAGCAGTGCTACGCCCAACCATCATTATCCATAGGTTGAGCCGGTTCCGGTAGCCGTAAGCGTCGAGTACAATCCGACTGCCGATGGCTATGCTTGCGGCTCCGAGTGCCGGGCCAAGAGCGAAGTCAACAGCCGCCTGACGCTTGTCCGACACCTCGCGCACAATGCGTTGCATTATCGGCGGCAACCCATATAGCGGCGGTGATAGCTCGGCATTGAACGATATAACCTCGCATTCCATCACTTCCGGGTTTTGAGGCAATAGGCTTTCGCTCTCTGTGCGATTTCCTCCTTTGTGGATATTCTTCCGGCGAGAATCCATTCCTCTAATTCGCTGCGTCTGAAATAGCAACGCTTGCCGGTCGGTTTGTAATGCGGTATCCGTTGTGCGCTCGTCTGCTTGTAGAGATAACTTTTCGACATGCTCAGGAACTCTGCCGCTTCCTCGATGGTGAGGATTTCTTTGGTGGTTGACGCAGACACCATACCGGCTGCCTGCATTGGTTGAAGATTAAAATTGTCCGCCATAGCTTTCAAAGTTTAGCGGTTATGGTCGTCGGGGAATTGTTGCAGGCATTCCCGTGTTCACCATCTGAAAAGATGTCTCTGCAATTGACATCTTATCAATACAACGGCAAAGTTATGCAAATAGATTCGCCCATAAAAGCCTGCAATCCAGATGTTCACAAACTTTACAAATGGGGATATTATTTATAATCGGCTCTTTCCCCTGCCATTCACCGACTTGTCCCGAAATCCATATAAATATCGGCTCCTTTACCCAACAATTTTTACCAACCGCGCTGATATTTATAATTCACCGCAACCGTGCACCTCCGATGTAATCATGTTTTTCAGCATATTTCATTGTCATGCCGGGATAAATGATTAACTTTGCAAATAACATCAATGTATTATCTCATGGCAACAAGCAATACTGATACTCAAATTGAACGAATAAACAGGCTAAAAGTAGTTTTAGTAGAACAGAACCGCACAGGCAAATGGCTCGCTGAGCAATTAGGCAAAAACGAAGCCACAGTCTCTCGATGGTGCTCCAATGTTTCCCAACCCTCATTGGAACTGCTTGTCAAAATAGCATCGATATTGAAAGTTGACCCTCGTACATTGATTAATGGCGGTAATTTAGATTAATTATGGCAAAGAAAGCAAAGGCTAAAGATACGACCAAGACTATTGAGCAAATCCTGTGGGATTCTGCCAACGAACTGCGTGGCAATCTTGACGCTGCCGAGTATAAGTCGGTGGTGTTGGGTCTTGTGTTTCTCAAATATATCAACGACTGTTTCAAGACCAAGTATGACGAACTCTTGGCCGAAGGCGAAGGGTTTGAAGAGGATCCGGATGAATACATAGGCGACAATATCTTCTTTGTCCCTACTGATGCCCGTTGGGCTAAAATAGTTAATGCAGCTCTAACTGCTGAAATCGGCGTAGTTGTTGATACCGCAATGGAGGCTTTAGAGCGAGAGAATAGACAGCTCAAAGGTATTCTTCCAAAGAACTACTCCCGGCCCGAACTTGACAAGAGGCGTCTCGGCAATGTTGTTGACATATTCGAGAACAACCTCCATTTCACAGGCAAGGAAGCTCGCGATGTTTTGGGACGAGTTTATGAATATTTCCTCGGCGAGTTTGCCCGTGAGGAGGGCAAAAAAGGCGGTGAATTCTATACGCCAGAGTGTGTTGTCCGCACCATTGTTGAAGTTATCCAACCTTTCAAGGGCAAAATATTCGACCCGGCTTGTGGCTCGGGCGGTATGTTTGTGCAGTCGTCGAAGTTTATTGAGCGCCATCAGGGTAATGTTAATCAGATATCCGTTTACGGACAGGAGTTGAACTCCAATACCTGGCGATTAGCGCAGATGAACCTCGCCATACGCGGCATCGAGGCGAACTTTGGCAGTTCATACGCCGATTCTTTCCATGACGACAAGCATCCTTTTCTCAAGGCAGATTTCGTAATGGCTAACCCGCCATTCAATATATCGAAGTGGGGCGGAGACCAGCTAAAAGATGATCCGCGTTGGCAGTACGGCACCCCACCGGAGGGAAATGCCAACTTCGCTTGGATGCAGCACATGCTTTATCATCTTGCCGACACCGGGCGCATCGGTCTGGTGCTTGCCAACGGCTCGCTGTCGTCCGAACAAGGCAGCGAGGGCGAGATCCGCAAGAACATTATCAAAGCCGACCTCGTGGAAGGCATCGTTGCTATGCCGAGCCAACTGTTCTACAACGTGCAGATACCTTGCTGCTTGTGGTTTCTGACTAAAAAGAAATCACAGCCCGGCAAAACCCTCTTCATCGATGCCCGTAACGTGGGCTATATGAAAGACCGCACGCACCGCGAACTTGCGCCTGATACCGACATACAGAAGATAACCGACACATTCGAGGCATTCCGTCGCGGTGAAGATGTTACCGAAAAGGGCTACGCCGCAGTTGCCGACATTGCCGACATTGAAAAAGAGGGATTCGTACTGACTCCCGGTCGCTACGTAGGTGTAGCCGACGTAGAAGACAATGGCGAACCTTACGAAGAGAAAATTGCACGTCTCACATCAGAACTCTCCAATCTCTTTGCCAAGTCCGCCGAGCAAGAAGCCGAAATCCGCAAACAACTCGCCACCATCGGCATAAACCTTTGACACTATGGGAACAATTGGTGTTTTATGCTCAATAATTGCTGCATTTGCAAGTATTGTCACAGTCATATTTTCATATCTTATGTGGCGCGATAGCAAACGCAATCTTTTCAAACAGATTGACAAGAGGAAAAGGGAAATATCCCAAATCGACAACTCCCTTTTTCGGAGATATGGACCTGATTATTCTGGAAGAGGTCCAATTAATCCGTTAGAAGAGAAAAAGCGCAAGCTACAGTCTGAAATAAATTATCGTAAAAGACTTCTTTGATATGAGTGAGTGGAAAGAATGTATCATAGGGAATCTTGGTAAAATAATTACCGGGAAAACACCTCGCACCGCTATAACTGAAAATTATGGCGGCAATGTGCCTTTTCTCTCTCCATCTGATAATATGGAGGTCAAATATGTTGATCCTACTAGTAAAACACTTACCGAAAAAGGTGTAAAAGAAGTAAAGAATTGTTTATTGCCTAAAAATGCAGTTTGTGTAAGCTGCATCGGATCTGATTTAGGAAAGGTTTTGATTACTACTCAACCAACCGTTACTAATCAGCAAATTAATTCCATAATAGTCAATGAGGATAATGATACTGATTTCATTTATTACCTGATGACCATTGTTGGCAATCATCTCAATCACATATCAAAAACATCTACAGCCGTACCTATTATAAATAAAACTACCTTCTCAAATTATAAGATTTCAGTTCCGCCCCTTTTCGAGCAGAAAAAGATAGCAGCAGTTTTATCCTCCCTTGATAATAAGATTGAGACCAATCGAAAGATAAATGCTCGATTAGAAGAATTGGCACAAGCCATCTTCAAGTCATGGTTTATTGATTTCGAGCCTTTCGGCGGCAAAATGCCTGAGGATTGGAATACTTTTGATTTCGACAATGTTGTTGAAGTTATTGCTGGGGGAACGCCTAAGACAGAAATAAAAGAATATTGGGACGGTGATATTCCGTGGATTTCAGTTAAGGATTTTGTTAATGAGCCTCACTTTGTAATGAGTACTGAGCGGTACATCTCTACAGAAGGGTTATCTCACAGTTCAACACATCTATTGGAACCTAACGATATAATTATATCCGCGAGAGGAACCGTAGGCGCAATAGCCCAAATCAAAGAGCCAATGGCCTTTAATCAATCTTGTTTTGGCCTTCGTTCTAAACTAAAGAATGGCTCACATTGGCTATATTTCCTCATGCGCAATAAGGTGTCCGAATTAAAGCAAAAGTCACATGGGTCTGTTTTTGATACAATAAATCGTAAAACTCTATCTGATTTACAAATAACAGTGCCAACCACTGGGATACTTACTATCTTTCATTGTGTTATCAGTACAATTATTCAAAAATCGTTATCGTTATCAATTGAATCTGCTCGCTTGGCGGATCTACGCGACACTCTACTACCCAAGTTGATGTCAGGCGAATTAATACCGGAATAAGTTATGAGCAACACCTACCACTATACAGAAGACTCTTACGAGCAGACGGTTCTTGACCTGTTCAGAGAGATGGGCCATGAAGTGCTTCATGGTCCAGATGTTGATGTAGCTACCGGGCGAGACCTCACCGAAGCGATAATTCCGGGAAAGCTCAGAGAGTCAATGCTGCGAATCAACGGCCCGGAAAAGAATGCGGGTGTGGATGAGGCAATCCGAAAAGTCAATGAGCAGTTTTCGCATCCGCTTATTCCTGCCAATGTGCAGATGACAGACTGGCTGCAAAACGGGATTGATGTTACGTTCAAGACCGTCGAAGGGACATTGCGCAGCGACCATGTGAGGATTATCGATGTTGTCAATCCTGAAAACAACAATTTTCAGGTCATCAACCAATGGACTGTGGTCAACGGTCAAAGCAAAAAACGCGCCGACATAGTGGTATTTGTCAACGGGTTGCCAATCGCCGTAATCGAGTTGAAGTCGCCCAGTAGGGAGGTCACAAACTCCGAAGAAGCATATCTGCAACTCCAAAATTATATGCGGCAGATACCTCAGCTATTTACCGCTGCACAGATGCTGGTAATTAGCGATATGGCTGACACGCAAGTGGGCACCATCACTGCTCCCCTCGACCGGTTCATGGAGTGGAAAACCACAGATGGTTCGTATGAGAGTACTGCGATAGCTGACTTTCAGACTTTCTTTGAAGGTGTTTTTGACCGTAAGCGATTTATCGACATTATCGCCAACTTCTCGCTGTCGATGGGCAGTGATACGAAGAAAGCCCGCATATTTGCCGGATACCACCAGTATTTTGCAGTAAAAAAAGCTATGCAATGCACGCAGGATGCACTTGGACGCAAGGATGGCAAAATCGGTGTATTCTGGCACACGCAGGGTTCCGGCAAAAGTTTGTCGATGGTATTTTATGCACACCAATTGCTCAAAAATCTGCTAAGCGCGACAATTCTCGTACTCACCGACCGCTTGGACCTTAACGACCAGTTGCACTCAACATTTGCAGCGTGTAGCGACTATCTGCGCCAAACACCGGTCAAGGCTACTGACGGCGAACACCTGTACGAATTGCTCGAAAAGCGCAAGAGCCACGGTATAATCTTTGCAAATATTCAGAAATTCAAGGATCGCCAAGAGGTCATTACATCCCGCAGCGATATAATTGTTATGAGTGATGAGGCACACCGCTCACAAAGCAATGTCAAGACCAGAGTAGATACAGCAACCGGTGAAATAAAACTCGGTTTTGCCGCCATTGTGCGCAAGCTGCTCCCCAATGCCGCCTTTATCGGTTTTACAGGCACACCCATCGAGGCCGACGATAATGACACGCGTGAGGTGTTTGGCAACTACATCGACATATACGACATGACGCAGGCTGTGGAGGACGGAGCCACAGTTCCGGTTTATTATGAGAGCCGCCTTATCAAGCTAAACCTTGACGAAGAGACGCTGCGTTTACTTGACAGCGAGTATGACAAACTCGCTGAAGAGGGAGCTGACGATGAAGATATTAAACGATCAAAGCAAGAAAACGCACAACTTCACGCTCTGCTTCATGCCCCCGAGACCATTGACACTCTTTGCAACGACATAATCGAGCATTACGAGAATAACCGGCAAGACCATCTTACCGGTAAAGCCATGATTGTGGCTCTCGACCGAGCTACAGGCATCGCCATCTACAAGCGACTAATCGAGCTGCGCCCACAGTGGAAAGATATTATCGGAGTAGTGATGACGCAAGGGAATCAAGACCCTGCGGAATGGAATGATATAATCGGCTCCCCGGCTCATAAGCAGGAGCTTGCGCGACAGTTCAAGGACAACAACTCGACAATGAAAATAGCCATTGTCGTTGATATGTGGCTGACAGGCTTTGACGTGCCGAGCCTTGCCACGATGTATGTTTACAAGCCGATGAAGGGTCACAACCTGATGCAGGCCATCGCTCGTGTAAACCGCGTATTCCCTGAAAAGAGCGGTGGTTTGGTTGTGGATTACATCGGTATAGCCCAAGCTCTTAAAAAGGCGATGCACGACTACACCAACCGCGACAAGAAACGGTTTGGCGACCCGGATATAAAGAAAACCGCCTATCAGGAATTTATTGCTACAATCGACCGTTGTCGCAAGTGCATGAGCGACTTCGATTACTCAGACTTTGCAACGTGCTCAAACCTGCAACGTGCGAATCTCATCAAGGGAGGTGTCAACATACTGCTTGCCCCCGACAATATTGTCAGCGTGAGGTGTGAAGGCAACGTCACCAAATATGATAGCGCGCAGAAAGTATTTATTGACGAGAGCAAACGACTCGCCCAAGCCACTACATTATGCCGAAGTTTACTCACTCATGCCGAGAAATTCGAGGAGGCCTATTTTGAAGCCGTGCGTACCCTTTTGGTGCGTCTGACTTCCAATAAGAAAATCACCCGTAAAATCATCGACGAGCGAATCACGGCCCTGCTCAAAGTTGCAGTCAAAGCTGACGGCGTTGTTGAAAATCTTAACACGAAAGATACAGAATTCAATCTCTTTGACGAGAAATTTCTCAAAGAAGTTGCCGACATGAAGGAGAAGAATTTCGCTCTTGAACTACTCAAACGTTTGCTCGAACAGCATATCCGTAAGCACGCCAAGAAGAACATGACGCAAGCCGAGAAATTCAGCGAAATACTTGATGCCCGACTTGCCGAATATCTGCGCGGCCTAATCAGCAACGAGGAGATAATTCAGGAACTGCTAAAAATGGCTCGCGAACTGAAAGCTCATGCCGAACAAGCATCAGAATTCGGTCTGACAGAGGAAGAACAGGCGTTTTATGACGCTCTTACCAGACCTCAAGCAGTCAAAGACTTCTATGAGAACGACACACTCGTTGCAATGGCAAAAGAGCTCACCGAGGCGCTACGCAACAGCAAGGCCATCGACTGGCGGCATAAAGAGTCAGCTCGCGCCAATATGCGTCGCATGGTCAAACGTCTGCTCAAAAAGTACAAATACCCACCCGAGGAACAGGAGAAAGCCTTGGAAACAGTCATAAAGCAGTGCGAACTCTACGCCGACAGCGACGAAATAGAAGCTCCTTTACGAATAACTAAACCATATCAAGTTTTTAATAATGACTTTGGTATTGTTGCCGAGCCATAAAAATCGTATAGTATAAATGGCTATCTCAGATAAAGACAGGAAACGACTATGGGCAAAATCTGGCAACCGATGCGCAATTTGCCGACAGGAACTTATTATGACCAATGAAAACCGGTCCGATTGCAATATTGGAGAAGAATGCCACATTGTGAGTAGTAAACCTAATGGTCCGCGTCATGAGAGCGGTTGGGAGAACTATGACATCTATGACAATTTGATATTACTTTGTCGTAACCATCACAAAACCATTGATGACATTAGCAACATTCTTCTATTTCCGAAGAAAAGTCTTATTGACCTTAAGTCCAAACATGAGGCTTGGGTAAAAGAACAATTGTCCACGAAAGAAAGAAGAGATCGTGTTGATTTAATTTCGACTGGCTCAGAATTAGTTGCCATTATATCGGGATGTTATGCAATGGAGCGGACCAACGACCATATCTCAAATAAAGATGATGCAGAATATATTGGCTCAATTTGGCAAACATTAATGGATTATATGGATGTATTTCCTTGTTGGGAACCATACCAACAAACACAGGCTGAATATGAACTACAAGAACTGTTGGATGAGATGTCCAAGAAAGGCTATTTCATATACGGTACCCGTGTTACACGAAAAATGAAGTATGACAATAGTGAAACTGACAAATGGCCAGTAGCTCTATTATATATTCGTAATGCTGCCACTGAAGCGATATATGAAACAATGAAATAGCTCGGAAATGAAGCGTGATATTGTCTATAGTCCATTAATTCAGAATTAGTAAGTTGGATCTTTTCTTGATAAGTTCATAATTAAATTAGAAATCAATGAATTTAGAGACACTCAAAGACTTTGTTCAGTCTGCAAATATAAATTTCTTAATCGGTTCAGGATTATCCTTCCCCTATCTTAATACATTGGGGAACATTGAAAACGTACTTGCCGCACTTGCTCTCAATAGCACTCTTGATAAGAGCGCAAGAAATATCATTGCTGCTTCAGTTTATAAGAAATACTTTGAGGTTGTTATGCTACCTAATTTCATTATACCGTTACCAGACACTGAAGAGGGTGAAAAATATAAGAGCGTTTTATATCAATACAAGCAGTTCCTTCAGTTATGGACTTTAATATTACATAGGAGAAGCAACAGTCTGCTATCACGTCAAGTAAACCTATATTCTACCAATATAGATGTTTTTATGGAAAGGGCTGCGGAAGAAACAAAAGTTGAATTTAATGATGGGTTTAGGGGATCTCTCAACCCTGTATTGGATGAGACTATGTTTCAAAAGAGGGTAATGAAAAATAGCGTTCACTTTCAGAATACTACCGAGGTTCCTACTTTTAATCTACTAAAGATTCATGGAGGAATCAATTGGTTAGATAATGGTGATTCTATTAAGAATGATCCAACCCTATCTCAGATAGCTAAGATCCAATCCTCCATTCAAACTGCTCTTAAAAGCGGTGCAGAATTCCTTGAATTGAACGATTTGGATGCGATGATTCAAGATTATGATTTTTTGCATAATCCTGAAAAAACAGAAGATTTAATCAAACCCTTTATGGAAGAATATAACCGTATGGTTATGGTAAATCCAAACAAAGGTAAATTCAGTCTTACGGTGTTGGATGCACACTTCTATGAAATGATAAGAATGCTCTCAAATTCACTGGAGAAAGAAAATTCATTGCTAATGGTAATGGGATTTTCTTTCGCAGATGAGCATATTTTGAATATTGTATGTAGGGCAGCCAGAAGAAATCCAACTCTTCAAATAATCATATTTGCGTATGAAGATAATTGCGTCGAGGGATATGAAAACAAATTTAAAGGACTACCTAATGTGAGTATTTTGGGGCCTTCCAATCTCACACATGAGGACAAAAAAGTAACTTCTAAATTTTCATTTGAAGGTATAAATACAGCATTCAGCCTTCTTTGTAAGCTAATTCCTAATCGTAATTACTATGGATAATCTTGATTACGACATACTTATTTCCGAACAATCTATTTTTAGAATTGGAGAGGTCGTTTCTGTTAGCGGTCGTGAAATACGGATTGTTATAGACAAGGAGAAAAATTTACCTCATTTATTCTTTCAAGGACAACTTATAAAGAATGTTTCCGTGGGGAGTTATGTGAAAATCCTCAATGGCTTTGATGTGTTAATAGCTAAAATAGAAAAAGAATATATTGAAAGAGAACAAGATGGGGATAGGTCGAACTATATTCCACAGGGTTCTCAAGTTAATCGGCTTTTAACAGCCTCCCTCATTGGGTACATGTCAGCCAACAAATTTGTTAAAGGGGTAAAAAAACTCCCTTTAGTTGGTAATGATGCATATATACTCAATCCTACTGAATTTGATACAATACACCGTTTCGCCGAGGAATCAGCTGATCAAGTTATCAGAATAGGAACTCTCTCTTCTGATGACCGAATTGTCGTCAGTTTGAGTATTCAAAAACTATTTTCAAGTCACATTGGAATATTCGGCAACACAGGAAGTGGCAAATCGTACACCCTCGCACAATTGTACAGTAGATTATTTGACACGTTTGCAGGGAATAAAAAATTTGCAACTAATTCACGGTTCTTATTCATTGATTTCAATGGTGAATACTCAGGCAACAATGTTATGACTAGCCAAAAGAAATCATATCGTCTTTCCACCTTGAATCCAAAGGATAAAATTCCGATGAGAAAAGAATCGGTAATGGACTTAGATACATTGTGTATTTTTGCATCTGCGACAGAGAAGACTCAAAGGCCATTTATCAGCCGAGCTTTAAATTTATATACATGGATTGAAAACAAGGGTAAGGATGATGAAGATAGGAGAATGATTTTTATCAATTTCCTTCAAAAAATAATAAAATCAGTCTTCTATATGGAAGATAAATCAAAAGTAGAGCCACTCCTTGAATATCTTTCCATCATCGTTCCTCCTGAAACTGATAAAGATGGATTTTCTAAAGAGTTGCGCGAGAGTGTATCTTATCACGAAACAAATAAATATTATTATTTGCCTGGAGATACAGCAACAGCCTATTTGAGAAAACTGAGCAATCGAGATCTTCCAGACAATAAGAATGGAGAATTGATTGAAAAGACAGCCTACTACATTCAGGCCGCTAACTATAATATGCCCAAAGATTTTATCACTTTCTTTATCCACATTTTATATCTTCAATTGATAGTTGATGTAAAGAATAGTAGGGCCCAAAATGACCATATTCATCCTGCTATTCAAAAACTTAAAAGTATGGTAACCAACATTTCAAAAGTTTTTGACTTTACGGATAAAGGAGACTTTTGGGATGGGAAAAATATTGTTGTTGTTGATTTACGATATACAAATCAAGACACTAAGAAAATGATACCACTCTTGTTATGCCATAGTTCTTACAAGAACCATACCCAGAAAGAAAGAATGGACTCACCATACTTGAACATCATAATAGATGAGGCTCATAATATATTGTCATATCAATCGACTCGTGAAAGTGATAGCTGGAAAGATTATAGATTGGAAGTTTTTGAAGAAATCATCAAAGAAGGCCGAAAGTTTGGTGTCTTTATGACAATTGCCAGTCAAAGGCCATCTGATATTTCTTCAACAATTGTTTCGCAGTTACACAATTACTTTATACATCGTTTGGTGAACGAAGAAGACTTAGCTAAAGTTGCTAAAACAATCTCTTACTTAGATAGAGTATCCCAAGAATCGTTACCAATTCTTGCAACTGGATCTTGTGTTATTGCGGGACAAGTTGCGGAGATGCCCATTATTGTGCAGGTAGATAAAATGGAAGATAAGAAGAAACCGGATAACGAGACTTTAAATCTTCTGGACTGCTGGATTGAGGAAGCAAAATAAACTAAAAATATCAGTATGGACTCATCTAAAGAAAGCGAGATAAGAGACTATATGGACAAAAATCCAAAGCTTGTAAAGGCTGCTATCATCAATGCCATTAGAGCCCTTCTTGATATAACCGTGGAGATAATATTGCAATGGAAAAAGGAAAATCCCGATGCTTGTGAAGCTGACTGCATATCTCAGTGTAATTTACAAATGACTACTACTACGGTAGAGTCTATTTTATCCGTAGCTAAAGGCATCCATTGGGGCAAGCATCAGGCCGTCTTAATTGACACAAATGCTTGTGCTTCATTGGTTCGTTCTCTATACGAACGTGTTTTCATCTATCGTAATATATTTCTTTCTTCAGATAATCTGGATGAAAGAGATCTATTATTATATATTTGGGAGATGAGAGGTCTTAATAATCGTCTCAACTTAAAAAATGTACCTGTGCAGTTTGTTTCAAATCAAGCGAATGATTGGCAAGAAGTAGTAAGGCTGAGAAAAAAATTGTATGATATAGTTTGTAATTTGCATACTACTAAAATTGCAAGAGACCAAATATCAAACGCTATCAACAAAAATACAGCACAGATAAAGGGGTTTAGATTTATCAAAGAAGGTGATGTGATTTTGAATTTTGAAAATATATCATTGGAAGAATCAACAAAGTATTTTTTTGAAGATACGAGTATGAGGGACACGTACACATACCTGTCCCTTACATCTCACCCATCTTATCTGGGAGTCCTTCAATTTGGCATACGATATAAAGACCGAAATGACGAGAATGAATTAATATACATATATCTCAGTTTGACATATCATTTGTTGTCAGAAGCAGTTCTTGATTTCTGTAAGGCGACTACTAATGCTAAAAAATATTACGATAAACTGTATCCCCTCACGGAACGGTATGTAAAAGAAACTATTCAACTATAATATAGTTCCATAAATAATTCAGTTATAAATAAAAAGACATGACGCTACTGACAAATGTTAAAGATCTACTGTGGCTGAGAAATGAGGATTCCAATCGGGCTACAGCTCTATTCGTGTGTTCATAAACATTTTTGACAATATATACAGTCGTTGTAAATTTACAAATTGTAACTAGTTGTTGAAAATTAACATCAAAACATTTCATGATTATGTATAGTTTTATCAACATATTTCATTCATTGATATCTCATAAAGAGAATGAGGTCGTGGAGTTCAAGAAGGCGGAGAATAGCTTCGACTTCGATGACTTGGGCAAGTATTTCTCGGCGTTGAGCAATGAGGCGAATTTGCGTGGGCTGGAGTTCGCATGGCTGATTTTCGGGTATGATGAGAAGAAGCATCAGATAGTTGGAACTTCATATAAAAATGGAGAAGGTGCGCTTAACAATCTCAAGCACGATTTCGCACAGCATACTACTGATGGGCAGTCGTTCCGCGAGATTATTCCGATTGAGGTTGAGGGCAAGCGTGTGTTGATGTTCAAGATTCCGGCTTCACCGCGAAATATCGTGATGAAATGGAAGGGAATTGCATACGGTCGTGACGGGGAGAGTTTGAAGCCGCTGAATCAGTCCAAGCATGAGATTCGTAGGCAGACACCGGCGCCGGACTGGTCGGCAGAGATTGTGCCCGATGCCACGATCGATGATCTTGATGAGGTTGCCATCGCAAAGGCACGGAAAATGTTCAAGAAGGTGCATAGCCGGATTCCGGCGGAAGAAGTCAACCGTTGGTCAACCGAGGAGTTCCTGAGTAAGTGTGAGTTGATGGTAAACGGTCAACTGACACGTGCCGCCATAATCCTGCTTGGCAAAATGTTCTCCGACAGCAAACTACGTCCTGCTGTCGCCGAGGTGACTTGGACGCTCCGCGATGAGCAACAGGATGTAGTGGATTATGAGCATTTCTCCGTGCCGTTCATCCTGACAGTGGACGAGATTCTTGCCAAGATCCACAACCTGACTCTGCGCGAGATGCCGGGCGGCACATTGTTCCCGGACACCATGAAGCAGTATGATGACTATACCATCCGCGAGGCACTTCATAATTGCATCGCACATCAGGATTATACTCTGCGTCAACGGATCAACTTTGTAGAAAATCCCGGCTTCCTGTATTATGCCAATGGCGGCACGTTTATCCCCGGCACATTGGAAAACGCTCTTGCCACGAATGGGCCGCAAAGATTCTTCCGCAATGCCTGTCTGTGCAAGGCGATGGTGCATTTCAATATGATCGATACCGTAAGCCGAGGTATCAAGAAGATGTTCACTGAGCAAATGGAGCGTCGATTCCCAATGCCCGACTATGAGATTGACAACGAGAACAAGGAGGTTGCGGTTCGCATCTATGGCAACGCCATCAACGAGCGATATACCAATATGCTCAAGAACAACGACACTCTGACGCTGCATGACTGCATCTCGCTCGATGCCATCCAAAAGGGACACCGCGTCGACGAAGCGGTTGCACAAGACATGCTCCAACGTGGCCTTATAGAAGGCGAAGCCCCCAATTACGCCATCTCCTTGAGTGTGGCAAAAGCATCCAAGCAGCTCCCCGGTTATACGAAAGTTAGAGGACTGGAACGTGACAAAATCAAGCACATGATTCTGCAATACATCCAGAATGCCGGTGCAGACGGAGCCAAACGCGACGCTATCCTTGAATACCTCGAAGGCACCCTCCCCAGCCGCAACACCAAGGAGCAGAATGCTCAATTGGTCGGGAATCTTCTCAAAGAGATGAACAAGGAGAATAGCATAACACTTGACGGCAAACTATGGCGAGCAATAAAATGAGTAGAAAATCAGTACTACTCCAAAAATGAGTAGAAAAATCAGTAGAAGCTCGACTATTACGACTAAAAAAGAGTAGTAGTTGTGTAGAAATGAGTAAAATTGGTATACTACACCTAAAAAGGATAGTTTTTGGATAGTATCCATTTTTATGGATAATTTACGACTAGAAAATAAGTAGGGAATTTCAGAAAATAGTCAACTAATTATTTGTCAGAGTCATAGAAGTTTTGTAACTTTACACAAAACCCCCGATAAGCCCATCACGGGTTAATTCGGGGGTAAAACTAAAAAAAATGTGAAGTGAAGATACAA
>Ga0129317_1000199_pt1 | contig 74674 bp, 64 predicted proteins | sample Cm1ome_FD_94430 | JGI IMG/M metagenome (GOLD analysis project Ga0129317, IMG submission 94430) | Eastern black-and-white colobus group fecal microbial communities from Wisconsin, USA - Cm1105 metagenome | ecosystem: Host-associated > Mammals > Digestive system > Large intestine > Fecal | place...
AATCAGCACAATCCCTTTATTTGTCGGATTTGGAATTATGGGAACTCTGCGCGATGGTTGGGACATAGAGTTTTTATGCAGAAAGGCACTCTTTCCCGGTTTCTTTGAAGAGTTCATTTTCCGTGGTTTCCTGTTCGGAATGTTGTTCCGTTACTGCAAATTAGGATTCATCTGGTCAGCATTGATACCATCTGTGTTTTTTGGTATCTGCCACATATATCAAGGCTCTGATTTTGTCACTTGCCTGTCTGTATTTGCTGTCACTTTTATTGGGGCGATATATTTCAGCTGGATGTATGTGGGTTGGAAATTCAACCTCTGGGTACCGGTTTTCCTGCATATTTTGATGAATGCAGCTTGGGTGACATTCTCAATGGAAGGAACGGATAATGCAGCAGGCAGCTTGATTTCCAATGTGTTGAGAGCCTTAAGCATCGTCATAGCCATCGGCATAACTGTATGGTATAGAAAGCACAAATGTTAGCACAACTTTTAATTGCATAAAAAAATGCAATTTTTATGGGATTATGCATCTTTTTCGTGCAAAATTCGTATTTTTGTGCACAAAAACATCAGCATTATGAAACATTTAAAGTATATATTTATAATTCTCGCCATACTGGCACTGCTTCTGATCGGAGCCTCAGAATATTTTTTGCGTTATGCACTGCAACCGACATTGAAGAGTGTTCCGCAACGTGAATGGATAGACTCAGTGATGAAGCGGCATGCCCTGCGCGACACTTTCATCGTGAGCCGAGAAACGGGCGACAGCATACATGCCTGGTATCTAAGGGCAGACAGTGTGACCGACAAGGTGGCGGTGCTGGTACACGGATATACTGACAATGCACTGTGGATGGGTGATATAGCAAGCATCTACGACCGACAGCTGCACTACAACATACTGCTGCCCGACCTGCATTATCACGGGCAGTCAAAAGGCAACTATGTGCAGATGGGATGGAAAGACAGACTGGATTTGCTGCAATGGTGCGCTCTGGCAGACAGTCTGTTTGGCGGCAACACCTGTCAGGTGCTTCACGGCGTGTCGATGGGAGCAGCCACAATAATGTCGGTGAGCGGTGAGGCGCTGCCCGATTACATAAGGTGCTTTGTGGAAGACTGCGGATATACCTCAGTGTGGGAAGAATTCAAAAACAGTATGGATGACCAGTTCTCGCTTCCTCCCTTCCCCCTACTCCACACCACCAGCTGGCTGTGCAAACTGCGCAACGGATGGTCGTTCAGCGAGGCATCACCACTAAGCCAAGTGGCAAAAGCCGACCGTCCCATGCTGTTCATACATGGCGGCAACGACTCATTTGTAAACACAGAAATGGTATACCGTCTCTATGCCGCCAAGCACGGCGTGAAACAACTATGGATAGCGCCAGGGGCAAAACATGCCAGATCATACTATGACCATCCATCGGAATATGCAGCAAGAGTTTGCGCTTTTGTGGAAAAATACAACTCACTTAAATAAATGCAGATATCTCAACCAAGCATAATGTTTACGGCATTTCAAATAATATTTGTCAGCCTGATTAGAATAAGCCTCACGCTCAAATGATATGTTTTCATAAGCGTTACCGTTGCCCAACAGCCTCAACAACCACTCGGCAACATACCACAAATAAAAAAACACATAAAGCATCTCACGCATCTGTGCAGTATGGATGCTCTCATGGTTAATAGCAGTTCTGTCAAGAGTATAGCCACGGCGCACAAATATCACGCCAAAGAGATTTATCGCCATAAAACCGCGTAAAGGTATGAGGTTGTTGTATATCACTTTCATTATTAGATAATCTAAATTAAACGAGACTCACCTGTTTCAGAAATGCAAATAGAAATCCTTTAACAGCATGCGGAACTCCTCGCTGTCGATGAGGAGACTGCCGGTAACCACTGGCAGCTGTTTTTTGGTGAATGAAAGGAGGAAACGCTTGGGAGGCCGCTTGGCTGAGGTGAATACCTGGCAGGAGCGGTGAAGATGGAACCCGACAATGGCGGCATCAGATTCTAAGCGCTGACGGTAGTCAAAGGGAATAATAACCGACAGTTCACCGTCGGCATCCAACATCCGATAGGCAGCGTGCATAAGCTCATGATAAGAGAGTGTGGAGGTGTGGCGCGCCATGGTGCGGCGGTCGTCAGGACATTCAAGGGCATCGACAAAGAACGGAGGATTGCTCACAATCATGTTGAAAGTGCCTGAATAATTCTGCACAGCCCCCTGCACGGCAGTGACACGGGTGGCAAAGGGTGAGGCGGCGATGTTTATCTCTGCCTGGCGCACGGCAGCCTCATCAATATCCAGCGCGGTGACTGCGGCATCGGGAAAACGCTGCGCAAGCATCAGACTTATGAGTCCTGTGCCTGTGCCGATGTCAAGGATGCGCACCGGAGAGCCTGCTACAACAGCAGGAGCCTGCGCCCATGCGCCGAGCAGACACCCGTCTGTGCCAACCTTCATGGCACACATATCCTGCATCACCGTAAACTGCTTAAAAGAGAATCCTTTATCCATACTCTTCGCTAAACAATAATTCTTATAAAATTTATTTGCCTCACACTTTATCCTGTTTTCTTTTGAAATTTTGCCTTTAGGCTTTCCCACAACCGTGTCTTTTTCCTCAGAATATTTAAAGACGCAGCAGTACTTATGGCTATAACGACAATTCCCAACAGCCAGTACAACCATGGTGTGCCGGAGAGTGTAACAAGATATGCCGCCAATCCCAACGGCAACTGTTGCAGCATGACGGTGATGACATCAGATGAGAGACAATAGCCGTATTTCCAACGCATATAGCAGATAAGAGTGCAAACCTCGGCACATGCAGACACAAGAATACCGAGACCTGTTCCTGTAAGTCCGCAGGCATACCAGCCTGTGATTACGAAAAGAACGATAGTGGCAGACGAGGCTCCCTCCATGAACAGGAACGACCATGAGTCGCCCTTTGACAGCGGCAGATAGGCTATGGGCAGGATTATTGCACGCAGGTACATGGCGAGCACAGCTGCCTGAGTCATTGGCAGTACTTCAATGAACTGCCCCGTGTAAAGCAAAGGGAGAATGACGGGCATGCCTATCATAAAACATGCCAGCATGGGCGACGCAAGGAGCAGCGAAACCTCAATTTGCTTGTTTACGCAGTCATTGAGTGTTTTGCCTGTGCCGTGGATAGCTGAAAGGCGCGGAAAATAGTCGGTCTCCATTGCCGAGAATATCATTCCGGCGTATGTCATTGTCATAACATATCCGGCATTGTAGAGCCCCAATGTTGGCAAATCGGCGTTGATGTTGAGAAAAGTGCGTATCAAAAACTCGGCACCGCTGCTCATAATTCCTGCAAGAGTGAATGCTATGCCAAGCCTCACCATGCTCATTCCTTCGCCAAGTGATGATTTTGAAAAGGAATAGCGCAGCGGAAAGAGCCTTGACGTAAGCCTGACAGTAATACCCCATTGCAGCACGGCAAGCAGTACAAGTGACGGTACGATGGCTGCCTCACCCCATACATAATAAAGCGGCACGGAGAATACAAACAGTCCGAGTACGGTGAGCAGCGATGTTCGTGCCAGCCTGCGCAGTTCGCGCATACCTTTTAATATAGCCAGCTCGCCGCCACCCAATGCCGTAAACAGTATTGCCGGTGAGAGCAGTGCAAAGTGCAGGGTGTGGTCGCCCCATGTGAATATCCATTTGTTGAGCAGGGGAGAGAGCAGCAGCATTATCCACATTCCTGCCAGTCCGGTGAGCAGACTCCATGAGCGTACCATTGCCACAGTGCGCTCTTTGTGTTGCCGGTCACGGTATGCTTCGTCATGAGAGAGATTTTTCACTGCTGATACGGGAATGCCCAGCGATGTGGAGTCGCTGATAAGCTTGACCGTGGCGGAAAATAGGGACATCAGTCCCATGCCGTCAGGTCCAAGAATCATTGCCACCAGTTTGTTCCTTATTATATTTATAAGGATGTTCAGCCCTTGCACTCCGCCAAACAGCCCGGTGTATTTCAGTATATGTGAATATGTGTCTTGTTTGCTCATTTTCTACAGTCTGCCGCATTATGGCATACTCTATATTAACGGCAAAGGTAGCGAAATATTTATTAATTACCAAACATTATGTGAGAAAAGCCTTTGATTTATGGTTAAAAAAGATAAAAAGAAAAGCATTCTCTTGTTGTATTCAAAAAAAATGCCTAATTTTGTAAACTACAAACGTAGATTTACGAAAACATAAAACAAGACATTCAAGAACAAATAATAAAACTATAAAAAACTATGGAGAATAAAGCAGAACTTATTGCCCAGTGTGAGGCAAAGGCACAGCAGTGGCTCTCGCCGGCATTCGACGAGGAGACACGCAAGCAGGTAGAGGCAATGTTGAATAATGAGGATAAGACAGAGCTCATTGACTGTTTCTATCAGGATTTGGAATTTGGCACCGGCGGTCTGCGCGGCATCATGGGTGCAGGCTCAAACCGTATGAACGTGTATGTGGTGGGCATGGCGACACAAGGCTTTGCCAACTATATCAACAAGGCTTTCCCGGGACGCAACGACCTCAGTGTGGTGGTGGGTCATGACTGCCGCAACAACAGCCGTCTGTTTGCTGAGACTGTGGCAAATATTTTCAGTGCCAACGGCATCAAGGCTTATCTCTTCGAGAGTCTTCGCCCTACGCCTGAAATCAGCTTCGCCATACGTCAGCTTGGCGCACAGGCTGGTGTGAACGTGACGGCAAGCCACAACCCACGTGAATACAACGGCTACAAGGCTTACTGGGCTGACGGCGCACAGGTGCTGGCTCCACACGACACAGGCATCATCGACGAGGTGAACAAGGTGAAGATTGACGATGTGAAGTTTGAGGGCAATCCCGACCTTATTAAGATTATCGGCGGTGAGATGGACTACGACTACATGATGGCAGTGAAAGAGGCGCTCATCGACCAGGAAGTAATCAACCGCCAGAAGGACCTCAACATCGTTTACAGCGCCATGCACGGAACAGGCCGCGTGATTGTGCCTCTGTGTCTGCGCAGCTGGGGATTCCAGAACATCAACGTGGTGCCTGAGCAGATGGTTGTTGACGGTAACTTCCCGACCGTTGTAAGTCCTAACCCTGAGAATGCCGAGGCAATGACTCTTGGCATGAAGCTCGGAACAAAGCTCAATGCCGACCTTGTGGTGGCAACCGACCCCGATGCCGATCGTCTTGCCATTGTATGCCGCGACCCGAAGGGCGAGTGGGTGATTATCAACGGTAATCAGACTGCAATGATGTTCTGCTATTATATCATAAAGAACAAGATTGCGCTCGGACAGCTCAAGCCTACTGACTTCCTCGTGAAGACCATCGTAACGACCGAGGTTATCGCAGAGATTGCAAAGAAGAACAATGTGGAGCTGCGCGACTGCTACACCGGCTTTAAGTGGATTGCACGCGAGATAGCTATCAGCGAAGGCAAGCAGAAGTATATCGGAGGCGGCGAGGAGAGCTTCGGATTCCTGCCCTACGACAAGGTGCGCGACAAGGATGCTCCAGCTTCCATCTGTCTCATCTGCGAGATTGCGGCATGGGCAAAGGATCAGGGCATGACTCTCTACGACCTGCTGATGGAGATTTACCGCGAGTATGGCTTCAGCCGCGAGTTCACCGTGAATGTGGTTAAGCCAGGCAAGACCGGTGCCGACGAGATTAAGCAGATGATGGCAGACTTCCGCGCAAATCCTCCAAAGGAGCTTGGCGGTTCGGTTATCACTCTTTGGAAAGACTATCAGACACTGGAGGCTACTCGTGCCGACGGCACAAAGACAAAGCTCGACATGCCTACCACAAGCAACGTGCTGCAGTGGTTCTGCGAGGACGGTACAAAGATCAGCGTGCGTCCTTCAGGCACGGAGCCAAAGATCAAGTTCTACATGGAGGTTAAGGACCCGTCGTTCAAGTGCGCCGGCTGTTACGACCGCTGCATGGAGAACGCCACAGCCAAGATTGAGGCTATCAAGAAGAGTCTCGGATTGTAATTGCAAAACAGAAATTAGCTAAAACCAAATAAAAATCCGCGGAACCGTAATACTTCGGTTCCGCGGATTTTTTATTTTTCTTCATACCGTGTGGGCTGTAACAATCTCCACCATTTTCCGGTGATTCTCAAGATTGTTTGCCGCCACTATTCCTGTTGGCTTATTGAAGTTCAGGTTACTGCCGTCAGCTGATGTGATTACTCCGCCAGCCTCGGTGACAATAAGCGATGCCGCGGCAAAATCCCATGGACTCAGCAGATATTCAAAATAAAGCTCACACCTTCCCATGGCAATATAGCACAGTTCAGGGGCGCATGCTCCAAAACGCCGCAAGTCGTTGCATTGCTTAAACGTATCCAGAATTATGGCAGAGCACACTTCGGCATATTCCTTGTGATAAACAGGCAATGCCGTGCATAGTACTGCATTGCCAAAAGGGCGGTCGGACACGTGTATCCTCTTTCCGTTAAGATATGCTCCCTTGCCTTTTTCGGCATGAAACATCTCATTGGTGCGTGGCAGGTAAACCACGCCAGCCTCCATCTCGCCCTTATGGCACAGCCCCACGCAAATGGCGCATTGGTCTATGCCGCGGCTGTAATTGGCTGTTCCGTCAATCGGATCTATAATCCATGTGTAGTCATGAGGAGCATCCCATACATCCTTTTCCTCACACAAAAAGCCGCTTCCCGGCAGCAGATTTCCAAGACGGCTGCACAAAAAATCCTGTACTGCCACATCCGATGATGTCACAATATTCTCATAGCCGCCTTTTTCCGTTATCTCAAAATTATCGGCTGCCATCAGTGCCGATGCCTCTCTTACGATACTTATAATATCATTTACCGTTACCATAATCTGAAAATCGTTTTTTTATTCGTCAATATCCCAGTCCGTGATGGTTCTCTCCTTGGTGCTGAAGTTTATGCCGACTTTCACCACTGGCAGGTTCTGTATGGCAAAGCGTGCGGGATAGTCTTTCAAGTTTATCTGATTCATAGCCTTTGCTGCGCTCTGGTTTATCTTCAGCTCAATGAGATAAAGCTTGGTTGCGGTGCGCATCACCATGTCAACACGGCCTGTGGCAGTGCGCACTTCCACGTCAACATATCGTCCTAACAGCGAGAAGATGATGTAGAACATCTGCTGATAGTGGCCTTCGTAATTAGTGTTGTCGCATTCTGGCACGGTGAGCAGGAAGGCTTTCAGCAGTTCAAGGGCTTCCTCCATTCTGTCCTGACGGATGGCATCGTACATTTCTGCCACGGCAACACGGCCCTCCATCGACTTGTTCTGCACATAATAGGGCAGCAGACTGTTCATAAGTCCCACACGTATCTCGCCGTTAGGAATATCGAGGGTATATAGCTCCGCAAACTCATTGTATTTTTTTATTGTCACATATCCGCTTTGATACAGCAGTGGAACAATGCTCGTAATGCGTTCCGTAGGGGCATCGAAATCGGCAGCCATCGCAGTGATGTTTCCTATGCGTGATGGAATTATCTCATATTTGCGAAGCATTTCAATGAGATAAGTTGGAGTGCCGCTTTCAAACCAATAGTCTTCAATACGGTTAAACGTAAACGCTTTGAGAAGGCTAAACGGATTAAACACGTCGGGCGACGGCCAGGTAAAGTGATAGCCGTCATACTTGGCGGTGAGTTTGGCGATAGTCTCCTCGCGGCTTATTTTCAATGCTGCTGCAAGATTGTCTATATAGTCGCTCATCTGTGTGAGCAACTCTTCCTTGGTAATGCCGCAAATACCCGCATACTCAGGAAACATACTGATATTTGTTATGTTGTTCAGTTCGCTGAATATGCTAAGCTGCGAGAATTTTGTAATGCCTGTTAGGAATACACATCTCAGATAAGGGTCGCATGCCTTCAGCGGCGAGTAGAAGTTGCGCATTACGTTGCGGAGCACGGGCAGATTCTCCTCCTCGTGCATCACGTCAAGCAGTGGAGCGTCATATTCGTCAATGAGCACCACAACCTTCTGTCCAGTCTGTTCGTATGCTCTGCGTATCAATGCTGTCAGACGGTCGTTATTGTCCACGGCAGGCTCAGTTATGCCATATTTTTCTTCATGTTCGGCTATTCTTCTCGCCAAATAACGCTCCAAGGCATCCTTATCAAGGTGTTTGCCAAGACTCATGTCGAAATGCAGCACGGGATATTGTGTCCACTCTTTTTCCAACTTTTCGATAGCCAGTCCCTTGAACAACTCCTTTTGTCCGTCAAAATAACTGTGGAGCGTGGATGTTAGCAATGACTTGCCGAACCGACGGGGGCGGCTCAGGAAAAAATACTTTGGTGCACCATGTGTAAGGTTATACACATACTCAGTCTTGTCGATATAGAGATAGTTGTTCTCTATGATTTCCGAGAATGTTTGTATGCCCACAGGGCACTTCTTTAACTTTTTCTGCTCCATAGTTATTGTACGTTTTTTTATCTTTCTTTTGCAAAGTTACGAATAAGCGAGCACAAAGCCAAATATAAAATAAAATTTTAATATTTTTTGTCGAGCGGGAGGGTAACCGTACTTATCTCAAGTGTAAAATGTAATGTGGTGTTAAATTACTGCAAACGTGGTTAAATCTCTGCTGTAAATTTAACAAATATGAAATTTTAATATTACCTTTGTCTGAAAATAATACGTTATTAATACCTTATATTAAATATGAAGAATATAGTTTTTTCTATTTTGCTCTCATTTGCAGCAGTACTTAATGCTTTCGGTTACAATAAGGCTGTTTTCCCCTATTTTAATTATAGTGGAAATGATGATTATTATAATGCCAATAGACTTACTGATGAAGGAGATTATTTTAATCCTGTCATAAGTGGCTGGGCTTCCGACCCAAGTATATGTAATGTCGGGAATGATTATTGGTTGGTTACATCCACATTTGGCTATTTCCCGGGAATTCCTCTTTATCATTCGAAAGACTTGTTGACATGGAAACATGTTGGTAACATTCTCTCGCGCAAATCACAGCTTAATTTCCTTGATGGACTTTCAATTGATAAGGGAGGGTTATATGCACCATCCATCACGTATAATCCGCACAATAGGATGTATTACATGATAACCACATGTGTTATGAATGGAAAGGACGGAAGTACAATGAATTTTTATGTAACGGCTGAACATCCATTGGGTAAATGGAGCGATCCCGTTGTGTTGAAGCAAGTTGAGGGCATAGACCCGTCATTCTTCTTTGACAGTGACGGAAAGGGGTACATTGTATATAAATCTGATGAACATAGCAAATTTAAATGGAGCAATCACAGAGCTCTGTCTATAATAGAATTTGATGTTAAAACAGGTACAACTAAGGGAAATCCTGTAAAGTTCAAAGAAAAGGGTGTTGGGCCAGAAGAGAGACTGGAACGTGATGAAGGACCGCACATTTACAAGATTGACAATAAATATTATCTGCTTGCAGCGGAAGGAGGCACTAATTGGGTTCACTCTGAAGTTTGTTATCGCTCAGATTCTGTATTTGGTCCATACGAAAGATGGAGCAGAAATCCGATGCTGACACAGAGACTTCTAAAAACTTATCGTAAGCTACCTGTGACTTCGTCAGGTCATGTTGATATGGTAAAGACTTCCAGCGGTGAATGGTATGCAGTGTTTCTCGGATGTCGTCCGTGGAATAACGGGGAAGACCATCTTGGACGTGAGACTTTTCTCATGCCGGTGAAATGGAGTAAAGACGGATTTCCTTATATAACACAAAATATTGATACTGTCAGCCTTAGAGCAAACCGTAGTAGAGTACAGGCAATTCAGCAACCTGTAAATGCCGGTAATTTCACTTGGTCTGATGATTTTAAGAATACTACCCTGCGTCCAGAATGGATGTCTCTATGGGGAACTGCTGAGGATTACTATTCTTTAGGTAAGGGATTAGAATTGGAAACAGTCCCCATAAATACAAAATCAGGCAGGACACCTGCATTTTTAGCAAGACGTATGCAGCATCATAAATTTGAAGCTGAAACAGAATTGTTGTTTAAACCCAATAAGGGTGAAGCTGCTGGTATATTGCTTTTCAAAAACGAATATCGTCAATATATGTTTGCCGTGATGACTGATAAAATAGTGCTGTTGCAAATTGGCAAACAAGATAAAATATTGGCTTGTCAGCCTATTCCAACGACAGGTGAGAAAATAAAAATGAAAGTTATATCTTTGGGAAACTGTTATAATTTCTATTATAGATTGAAGGAAGCAGGAAAGTGGATACTTCTCAAGGAGAATGTTCCCGCTGACTATATTGCAACTCAAAGAGGTGGATTTACTGGTTGTACTATCGGACTTTTCGCGACATCAGCACTGGATTTGTAGTTTTTTGCCGGTTTCCTTGCACGTATAAAGTAAAATGTGTATCTTTGCATTAACTTTGCAAGACAATGATTGACAGAGCGACAGTAGACAGGATTATCGACGCCGCCAACATCGTGGATGTGGTGTCCGATTTTGTGACCCTGCGCAAGGCGGGAGTCAACTATAAGGGATTGTGTCCGTTTCATGACGACAAGAATCCCTCGTTTATGGTGTCGCCCACAAAGAACATCTGCCACTGTTTTGTTTGCGGCAAGGGTGGTACACCTGCCGGGTTCCTGATGGAGCACGAACAGATGAGCTATCCCGATGCCCTACGCTGGCTGGCAAGGAAATACAATATTGAGATAGAGGAGCGCGAACTGAGCGATGACGAGAAACGAGCAGCCTCAGAACGCGATTCTATGTATATCGTAAATGAGTGGGCAAAGGGATATTTCCACGACCTTCTGCTTAATGATATTGACGGACAGACCATCGGACGACAGTATTTCCGCAGCCGTGGCATACGCGATGATATCATTGAGAAATTTCAGTTGGGATATGCTCTTACAAAGCGCGATTCTCTGTCAAAGGCGGCAATAAGCAAAGGTTATAAGGAAGAGTTCCTTGTAAAGACAGGACTGTGTTTCCGCACGGATAAGGGAGAAATCATAGACCGCTATTCGGGGCGCGTCATCTTTCCGTGGTTTACTCTGAGCGGTAAGGTGAGCGCCTTTGGCGGCAGAAAACTCGACAGTGCCACAAAGGGCGTGGCGCAAAAATATGTCAACTCTCCCGAGAGCGAGATATATCACAAGGACCACGAACTGTACGGACTGTATCAGGCAAAGAAAGCCATAGCCAAGGAGGATTGTGTGTATATGGTGGAGGGCTATACCGACGTGATAGCCATGCACCAGTGCGGACTTGAGAACGTGGTGGCGAACAGTGGTACTGCCTTAAGCGTTTATCAGATAAAGCAGCTGCGGAAGTTCTCCAACAATATCGTGCTGCTCTACGACGGTGATGAGGCCGGTATCCATGCGGCAATGCGTGGTACCGACATGCTGCTTGCCGAGGGTATGAACATAAAGGTGCTGGTGCTGCCCGACGGCGATGACCCCGACAGTTTTGCACGCAAGCACACGGTGGAGGAGTTCAAAAAGTATATCAACGACCACCAAAAGGACTTTATACAGTTTAAGACTGACATGCTGCTGCATGGTGTGACCGACCCGATAAAGCGGTCGGAAGCCATCAACAGCATACTGAAAAGTGTGAGCGTGATACCTGACCAGATTGTGCGCGACACTTATTTGCGTGAGTGTACCAACCGTCTGGAAATAAAGGAAGCAACGGCAGTGTCGGCGGTAAACAAGTTCGTAATACAGTCGAAGGAAGAAAAGGCAAAGGAAATAGAACGCGACAAGGCAAGGACGGAACGGCTTGCTGCGCAAGGCATTGCAAGCTCTGCCGACAATGCAGCAACGATTGCCGGTGATGGCGGTAGTGGTGTTACTGTTACAGAACCAGTTGCAAAAACGTTGCACAATGTACACCTGTCGCCCGACGAGTCAATAGAGCGTATGCTGATAAAAATGGTTGTGTGTCATGGTGAGGCGGTGGTGATGCGCGATGTGGAGATGGACGACGGCAGCCGGCTCAATCTGACAGTGGCACAATATATAGACATTGATCTTGGCTGCGATGAGTTGATTTTCCGCAATCCACTCTATAACCAGATACTTGCCGAGGCTGTAGCACATTGTGGCGATGAGAGTTTTAAGGCTGAGCCTTATTTCATTAACCACCCCGACATTGTGGTTGGACAATTAGCATCGCAGCTGACAATGGACGAGGTGCCGTTGCCGCGCAGCTTAGAGATGAAGACCACAGAGAAAACAATGCAGCAACAGGTTGAGCATCTGTTGCTCGACTTCCGTATGTCGGTGGTAAAACAGCATATAAAGGACTTGCAGGCTCAATTACGTTCGGCAGGCAGCGACATGCAGCTTGTAATGCAGCTTATGCAAGAGCTGAAGTCGGCTCAGGAGGTACGCAATGGCTTGGCACAGCGTTTGGGAAATGATGTGGTGGTATAGAATTTTGAATTACGAGTTACTAATTACGATTTGTCGGCAAAAGCCGATGTGGAATTATATTAATTACGAATTATTTGCTGCACCATCATTTGCTGAGGTAATTCATAATTATATAATTCACAATCGCAGCGAAGCGAGAACAATTCGTAATTCGACATTCATAATTCGTAATTGTTCTACTTAAATATTGAGAAATTTACACTGCCGTAGGCTCTGTGCTCCACAAATCTTGGATGCTGTGAGAAGTCATTGTTCTTGCCATGCTCAAACACCAGCAGTCCGCCTTCTTTCAGCATACCCTTGTTAAGAATCATTTCCGGAATTTCGGGCAGTTCCTTCAGTGCGTATGGCGGATCGGCAAAAATGAGGTCGAACTGCATTCTGCACGCCTTGATAAACTTGAACACATCGGCGCGTAATGGAGTGCAGTTTCTGTCGCCAATCTTTTTAAGACATTGGCAGATAAAGGCATGGTGGTCGCGGTCAATCTCTACGCCAATCACCTGCGAACATCCTCTTGAAAGCAGTTCAAGCGATATGCTTCCCGTTCCCATGAACAAGTCAAGCGCCACGGCTCCCTCTAAATCAATGTATCCTCCAAGCACATTAAATATGTTTTCCTTTGCAAAATCGGTAGTTGGGCGTGCCTTGAACGAGCGTGGCACCTCAAACTGCCGTCCTTTGTATTTTCCTGTTATTACTCTCATCTGCCTTTGGTGTAAAGTGTCATTATGTCGTAGGGCATACCCTCAATCCGTGTGGCTGGGGCACGGTTGAAGTCGCCCGAAGGATTTATCACGTAGACTCTCTGCAGGTATTTCTTCAGCTCGTCGGTCAGCTCTGTCTTGTCGGGCACCTCGCCGACAATGTGCAGCTCATCGTGAGTGGGACGCAGTCCAAGCAGTTTCCACACATATAGTATAAAATATATTGCATCGTTGTAGTTTCGCACCTCAAACTGGTTGCTGTATTTGAAACGGTTTTGGTGGAAGTTGAAGATGTCAATCATATTGTCGTGAAAGTAGGCATACAGCTTGTTGCGTGCTCCCGTGAAACTCCTGCGGTGAAGATAATGCCACACGGGAGTCAGGGCTGCAATGTAGATGACATTGGTAAAATGGTCGTCAATAACCATTTTCAGGTCCTTATTGATGGGAAACACTGCCACACTGTTGAGATATGGCAGGGTGTTGTAGAGTATCTTGTTGGGATTGGTGTCTCCCTCAAACGAATGCTTGTAGAGAGTCTCCATTTCCTCTTCTTTGAACATGTCGATAGGCACAAGCAACACTGGCGACTCAACCATCACCTGTGCCATCTTGTAGCCTTGTACTGGCAGCGTGGCTGTTTTCAGCGCCTCACGCATGTTGGCAGCCATAGATATGCCACTTTTCACTGCGTATGGCTCAAACGTTATGGGCTGTTCGGTATTCACGGGCGTTACTGTCGAGAACGAGAGAGACTTGCGGCTCACTCTTATCGTCAGGCGCTGTCGTAATGTATTTAGATTGTCATTCCCAGTTTCCTGCATTGTTGTTGGGTGTTATTATGTTTCCTATTTTCAGTCCGGGGTATTTATTGCTCTCGGTGGCTTTCAGTGTTATGCGTTCTATCTCCTGTCCGTCGAGTCCGTGCAGATATTCATTGTATTTGGCTCCGCATTCCATCAGCGGTACAGGCTTGTTATTGCTGCCCGGCACCACTGCGGTCTGTATTTTCCATTTCTTGTTTGCCGACCCAGGTATTAGCACTGTGTTCATTGGCAGGCGCATCTCCTTCACCAGCCTGTCTATGCTTCCGCAATACACTCCGTGGCGTGCGCGATAGACCTCTTCCGCCTGCCTTATGCCTATCAGCCGTTCTTTCACCTGCTGTTCACGCTGTTCGCGCTGCCTGGCAAAATTCATGGGCGACCAAACGCTGAAAAAACACAGCACAATGAGCATGATTGTGCTTATTATAAGTATAGTATTTGTCTTGTTCTGCATTGATTTCCCGCTGACCTATTTTATATTTTATGGTGCAAAATTACGATAAAAAAATGGATTGACAAAATTTTCACCTGACTTTTTAGTAATTTACCTGTGCCACAACTTCCAATCTCTGAGAATTACTTAATCAGGCTATTGGGGCGATAAAGAAACGAGCCGTACTTGCAAACAAATACAGCTCGTTCATAATTCCTGAAAATTTTTTTAAAAATATTTCAAAGTTATTTTAAAATATTACTTAGAATATAAACATTCTTTCAGCCCAGTAAACCACCATGCCGGCGAGATAGCCCACGAGAACAATCCATGAGATTTTCTTCATGTACCAGCCGAAGGTGATTTTCTCAAGACCCATGACAACAACGCCGGCTGCACTGCCGATGATGAGCATCGAGCCGCCCACGCCTGCACAGTAGGCGAGGAGCTGCCAGAAGATGCCGTCGACAACAAACGGGTCGCCCATGTCCATGGTGTACATACCCATGCAGCCAGCCACGAGGGGCACGTTGTCGACAATGCTCGACAGTACGCCGATGATGCCGTTAATAAGGTAGTAGTTGCCGTTGAACACGGTGTTGAGACCGTCGCCGAGGAGAGTCAGCGCACCGATGGTCTCAAGACAAGCCACAGCCATGAGGATGCCGAGGAAGAAAAGAATGGTTCCCATGTCGATGCGGGTGAGTATGTTGGTGACGCGCTTCTGCATGCCGTCGCCATCGTCTTCGCCAAGATGGCGGTAGAATATTTCGGTGACTGTCCACAGCACGCCGAGCACCAGCAGGATGCCAACGAACGGAGGCAGATGGGTGATGCTCTTGAAGATAGGCACGAAGATGAGACCGCCCACGCCGAGGAAAAACACCGTCTTGCGCTGGCTGGCAGTGAGGTCGCCCTCTGATGTTATGACTTTCTCGCCTGTTGAGGTGTCAGCCACAGGCTGCATGTCGCCTTTGAGCATGAGCGACAGCATATAAGCCGGGATGACCATCGACACAAGTGACGGCACCAGCAGCTCCTTGATTACACCCACGGCGGTGATTAGTCCCTTGTTCCAAATCATGATGGTGGTAACGTCGCCAATCGGTGAGAACGCACCTCCCGAGTTGGCAGCAACCACCACGAGCGAGGCATAGACAAGGCGGTCCTGACGCTCATCCACCAGCTTGCGCAGAATCATAATCATCACGATGCTCGTGGTGAGATTGTCGAGGATGGCGCTGAGGAAGAACGTGAGGAAGGCTATGCGCCACAGCAGTCCGCGCTTGCTCTTGGTCTTGAGCATGTCGCGCACAAAGTTGAAGCCGCCGTTCTGGTCGACCAGCTCCACAATGGTCATTGCTCCCATGAGGAAGAACAGCGTTGTGGCGGTGCTTCCCAGATGATGCTCAATGACCGAGGTCACTGCCGCAGGCACAAGGTCGTGACCTATGTTTCCGATTGCCGGATACTGCGTGGGGTCGATCATAAAGATGGTCCAGCACCCCACGAACATAAGCAAGGCGACTGCCGCCTTGTTGACTTTTGTCACACTCTCGATGGCTATGCACAGATAGCCGAACACGAAGACGGTGACGATACAGATAGATAATGTTGACATTTTGTTTTTAAGTTATTGTTTTTGTTTCGTTTTCGGGTGCAAAAGTACAAAATATTTTCTAAACACAGCATCATAAAACCTTAGAAAAACCACAGAAACGTGAATTTTCCCCCTAAACTTTGATAATCAGCCAAAATTTAATGGCTAAAAATCAAAATTTCCTGCCCGATTGTCGATTAAAAGTTGTAATTTTGTAGCCGAAACAATAACTAATCAAAAAACAAACAAATTTTCATGGCTAACAAGAAATACTATTTTTCTGTTGATTTGGGAGCTACAAGCGGCAGAACGATAATCGCAACACTTGCCGACGGCAAGATGGAGCTTGAGGAACTCACACGTTTCGACAACAATCTCATAGAGACCGGCGGCCACTTCTACTGGGACATCTACGCCCTGTACAACGAGATTATAAAAGGCTTGAAGGCAGCAGCCGCACGCCAGTTGCCCATCACCTCGATAGGCATCGACACATGGGGCGTTGACTTTGTGTGCGTGGGCAAGGACGGTGCCCTGCTGCGCAATCCGCTCTCCTACCGCGACCCACATACCTTCGGCATGATGGAACAGTATTTTGAGAAGGTGGTTGACAAGAAGAAGGTTTACGACATCACCGGCATTCAATTTATGAACTTCAACTCGCTCTTCCAGCTCTACGCCATGAAGGAGGCAAACAACAGCGCACTGGAGAATGCCGACAAGATTCTGTTTGTGCCCGATGCACTGAGCTACATGCTCACCGGCGAGACTGTCTGTGAATATACCATAGCGTCGACCTCGCAGATGCTCAACCCAAGAACAAAGGACCTCGACGACACCTTATTAAATAGTATAGGACTGACCCGCAACAAGTTCGGGCGCATGGTGCCCCCTGCCACAAAGATAGGCACGCTCACCGAGGAGGTGCAGAAGATGACAGGCTTGGGAGCCATCCCCGTGATAGCCGTGGCAGGTCACGACACCGCCAGCGCCGTGGCAGCCGTGCCGGCAAAGGACAAGAACTTCGCTTATCTGAGCAGCGGCACATGGAGCCTGATGGGCATAGAGACCCAGGACGCCATCATCAACGAGAAGAGCTACGCTCTGAACTTCACCAACGAGGGCGGCATCGAGGGCACCACACGATTCCTGAAGAACATCTGCGGCATGTGGCTCTATGAGCGTTGCCGCAAGGAGTGGACCGACGCGCCGAAGAGCCATCCTGAGCTGCAGGCAGAGGCAATGAAGCAGCCTGCATTCCAGAGCATCATCAATCCCGACGACAAGATGTTTGCCAACCCTTCGTCGATGGTTGACGCCATTCAGGAGTATTGCCGCAACACGGGACAGCACGTGCCCGAGGGCTACGCCGAAATTTGCCGCTGCATCTTCGACAGCCTTGCCCTGCGCTACCGTCAGGTGTTCGGCTATCTCAAGGACATGGCTCCGTTCCCCATCGACGTGCTCCACATCATCGGCGGCGGAAGTCTCAACGGCTATCTCAACCAGTTCACAGCCAATGCCCTCGGCGTGGAGGTGCTGGCAGGTCCGCAGGAAGGCACAGCCATCGGCAACATCATGCTGCAGGCAAAGGCTGCGGGCGATGTGAGCGACATCTGGGAGATGCGCAAGATTATAGCCGACAGCATAAGCATGAAGGCGTTCCACCCCACGGACAAGGAATTGTGGGACGAGGCTTACGAGAGATATTTGGAAATTACAAAATAATTATTTACTAAAAAAATCAAGAAACTATGAAATCAGAATTAGTAGAAAAGGCATACGCCGTGGCGAAAGAGCGCTACGCTGCCATTGGTGTTGACACAGAGAAAGTATTGAACCAGATGCAGGACTTCCACCTCAGCATGCACTGCTGGCAGGCTGACGACGTGGCTGGTTTCGAGAATCAGGGCGGAAGCCTCACCGGCGGTATCCAGGTGAACGGCAACTATCCCGGCAAGGCACGTAACATCGACGAGCTGCGCGCTGACATTCTCTATGCCAAGTCGCTCATCCCGGGAACTCACCGTCTGAACCTGCACGAGATCTACGGCGACTTCAAGGGTAAGGTTGTTGACCGCGACCAGTGCGAGGTGGAGCACTTCCAAAGCTGGATTGACTGGGGTAAGGAGAACAACACACTGCTCGACTTCAACTCTACATCATTCTCCCACCCGAAGAGCGGCGACCTGAGCCTCGCCAACCCCGACAAGGGCATCCGCGACTTCTGGATTGAGCACTCAAAGCGCTGCCGTGCCATCTCCGAGGCTATCGGTAAGGCACAGGGCGATCCTTGTATCATGAACACATGGGTGCACGACGGAAGCAAGGACCTCACCGTTAACCGCCTGATGTATCGCGAGCTGCTGAAGGACTCTCTCGACCAGATTTTCGCACAGAAGTATGACAACATGAAGGACTGCGTGGAGTCGAAGGTGTTCGGTATCGGTCTGGAGAGCTACACCGTTGGCTCAAACGACTTCTACACATCATACGCTGCAAAGAACAACATGATGATAACTCTCGACACCGGTCACTTCCACCCCACAGAGAGCGTAGCCGACAAGGTGTCTGCAATGCTGCTGTTCGTTCCTGAGCTGATGCTCCACGTATCACGCCCAGTGCGCTGGGATTCCGACCACGTGACAATCATGGACGACCCGACACAGGACCTCTTCAGCGAGATTGTACGTGCCGGTGCTCTCGACCGCGTACACTACGGACTCGATTACTTCGACGGCACACTCAACCGCATCGGCGCTTACGTCATCGGAAGCCGCGCCGCACAGAAGTGCATGCTCCGCGCAATGCTTGAGCCAATCGCAACTCTGCGCCAGTATGAGCTCGACGACAAGAAGTTCCAGCGCCTCGCCCTGCTCGAGGAGTGCAAGAACCTGCCTTGGAACGCTGTCTACGACGAGTTCTGCCTGCGCAACAACGTTCCCGTTGGTGAGGAGTACATCGCTGCCGTTGAGAAATATGAGGCTGACGTAACAAGCAAAAGATAAGTTACTATGGCAGAAAAGAAAAGCAGTTTGAAGAGTACCATAGCGGTCTCTCTTACCAATTATCTCGATGCAGGTGCCATCGTGGCAGGCGCCAGTGGTCTGACCCTCTGGCAGGAGTATCTCGGCCTGTCTGAGATACATCTCGGATGGCTCAACTTCATCAGCGCCAACTGCCTCGGTGCGGCTCTCGGCGCTATCATAGGCGGATTCCTTGCCGACAAGTACGGCCGTAAGTTCATATACACATACAATCTCCTTGTCTATATGCTCGGTGTGCTGCTTGTGATGTTTTCGGTAAATTTCCCCATGCTTCTCGCAGGCTTCATGGTGACAGGCATATCTGTCGGCATAGGCGTGCCGGCATCCTGGACATACATATCAGAAAGCTCAGAGATAAACAACCGCGGGCGCAACATCTGCATCTCACAGATGTCGTGGGGCGTGGGTCCGATGATAATTCTCCTGCTCGGCATGTTCTTTGCTCCCGGCGGCTACCTCTTCGGATGGGTTGAGACGCTCGCCACAGGCATCTTGGGAGCAGGAGCGCCAGAGCCGGCAGTCAATGTGTTCAGCTCGCGCATCGTATTCTTCTCGCTGCTTGTTGTGGCTTTCATAGCATGGAACCTGCAACGCCGTCTTGAAGAGAGCGCGGAATGGAAGGCAAGCAAAAAAGAGGCCGAGGCAAAAGGCGAGGAGACCGGGCTCATTCACTCTTTCTCGGTGCTCTTCTCCAACAAGACAGCAGTCAGGACACTCTGCTTTCTCGCAGGCATATATCTGACATGGAACCTCGTTGCCTCTGTAATGGGATTCTTCCAGCCGCACATCTATGAGACGGCAGGCGGTGTGTCTAATGAGCAGGCAAACTGGATGAACTGCATACAGTGGGCAATAATCGTGGGCACAACATTCATCACCTCCCAGCTCATAGACAAGATGAGCCACAAGGTGTTGTATGTGATAGGTCTGCTGGTTGCGCTGAGCGCGTGGCTCATCATTGTCGGTATTGGCGTTGACGGTCTTGCCGGACTGTGGACATTCGCCATACTATGGGGCATACAGGGTGGTATCTCAGTGCAGATATTCTATGCGCTCTGGGGCACAGAGCTGTTCCCCGCCAAGTTCCGTGCCGGCGCACAGGGACTCATGTTCTTCATCGTGCGCGGGCTCTCTGCTGTATGGGGACTTATCTTCACATCAATCTATGGTGAGAACGGCGAGGGCTTCACCATCGCAGCCTGCTGCATGATTGTACTGCTTCTAATCTCGCTTATAATAGGTGTCATAGGATGTCCTGCCACACGCGGCAAATCACTTGATACTATCACGAGAGAGAGATACGGCGACAATGTGTGAGAGGCATTTAACTCCGAAATAAGAAATAACAAACTAAACAAAACAACAATGAGCATATTAACAAACAGACCACAACTGGAAAAGGAAATAATGCAGGTGGCTGAAGTTGCCGGCTACCTGTGGGAGAAAGGTTGGGCAGAGCGCAATGGCGGAAACATTGTGATCAACATCACCGACCTCGTTGACGATGAGATAAAGGCAATGCCGGCAATCGAGGCTGCACGCCCCATAGGCACTACCCTGCCCTATCTCAAAGGCTGCTACTTCTATTGCAAAGGTACGGGCAAGCGCATGCGCGACCTCGCCCGCATGCCTATGGACAACGGCTCCATCGTGCGCATCTGCGACGACTGCGCCAGCTACGAGATTATCGCCGACAAACCGGTAATCCCCACAAGCGAGTGCGCATCCCACTTCACCATGCACAACTATCTCATCGAGAGCGGTTCCACCTACAAGGCGAGCGTTCACACCCACCCCATTGAGCTGGTGGCAATGAGCCACTCGGATAAGTTCCTCGCAAAGGACGTGATGGGACGCACACTGTGGAGCATGATTCCCGAGACTCTCGCCTTCGCGCCGCTCGGACTGGGCATCGTGCCCTACGCCATGCCAGGCTCCGTGGAGCTTGCCGACGCCACGCTTGAGCAAATCAAGGACTACGACGTGGTGATGTGGGAGAAGCATGGTGTATGTGCCGTGGGCAAGGACGTGATGGATGCCTTCGACCAGATTGACGTGCTCAACAAGGCTGCAAACATCTACATGTGTGCCAAGAACATGGGCTTTGAGCCCGACGGCATGACCGACCAGGCAATGAAGGACGTGCAGGATGCATTCAACCTGCCGAAGAAACGTCCGTGCTAAATCTAACATCGGAGTTATTCCGTTTTTTCAGCGCTGAAGGAGACTTCGGCGCTGTTTTTTTGCTGCTGTTCCAGCTATAAAAAACATTAATCCAAAGGAGAGAAAAGAGCATCCGACATCAAGGAAAAAATCCACAAGTCGCTCTAAAAAACTCCCGTAACAGAAATGCTATGGATAATGCTGCCTAAACACTGAACACCGACGCCAGTCCGCCCTCAGAGGTCTCACGATAGAGCGACGGCAAGTCGTGTCCTGTCTGTTTCATCACCTCCACCACCTTGTCGTAGGCTATACGGTGTACTCCGTCGGCGAATGTGGCATATACATTGGCGTCAAGGGCACGTGCCGCAGCATGTGCGTTTCGCTCTATGCAAGGAATCTGCACCAGTCCGCAGATAGGGTCGCAAGTCATGCCAAGATGATGTTCGAGTCCCATCTCCGCCGCATATTCGATTGTGGCGAGCGATCCGCCAAAGATATAGTTGGCAGCGGCGGCAGCCATGGCGCACGCCACTCCCACCTCAGCCTGACAGCCAGCCTCAGCTCCCGAGATTGAGGCACGGCTCTTGGCTATGTTGCCTATCAGTCCGGCTGTGGCAAGGGCATGAAGCACCCGACGTATTGGGAAGCGGCGGGTTTTCTGTATATGGTAGAGCACCGCCGGCACCACACCGCTTGCTCCGCACGTAGGAGCAGTCACGATGGTTCCTCCCGATGCATTCTCCTCACTCACAGCAAGAGCGTAGGCAAACACAAGTCCGCGCGACTGGAGATTAGAGCCATAGCCAAGGGCGCGGATGTAATAGTCGGGAGCCTTGCGGCGCAGCTTCAGTACACCAGGCAGCACACCCTCGTGCTCTATGCCGCGCTCCACAGCACCACACATCACGCGCCACACCTCATCAAGATAATCCCAAATCTCAGGTCCATCGCATGCCTCAACATACTCCCAGTAGGATTTCCCATTTTGCTCACACCACCGTTTGATGTCCGACAGACGGTTCATGTCATACACATCCGGAGTGGCAGGCTGCTCCTTGCCCTCCTCCACCAATGCGCCGCCACCCACGCTGTACACAGTCCATCTGTCAATATATTCTTTCTGCGGCGTAAGCGTCTCAAACATCATACCATTGGGATGGAATGGCAACACCGTTTCTGCTTTCCAAACTATCTCCGTGCGCTCCTTTCCAAGCACCTGCAAGATGGCGGCATCGGTGAGGTGTCCCTTTCCCGTAGCGGCAAGACTGCCGTAGAGAGTCACCCTAAAGCCTGCCGCACCGACATGTTCACTCAGATATTTCGCAGCAGCGTTGCGCGGTCCCATAGTATGGCTTGACGAAGGTCCCTGACCTATACGATATAGTTCTTTTAACGATTTCATATTATTTTGTGATTCACTCATATTTATTTAACGTTTTGCCTGTTAGGGGTATTACCACGTGAAAATGTTATTTTTTGCGGCGGTATTTCTGATTTCTGTCTTTGGGATTTTCAGGAATGGTACGTTCCAATACTCCAATCTCTATCAAAGAAGTTATATATTTCTGACGATTCTTCGATTGATTGGTCACCCCTAATCTGTCCATAATCTCTTGGGCCGTGCGTGGTACAGAGCAAAAATTGCGGATATCTTTCTCTTCTTTTAATTACTAAACGCCACCATTTCGCAACCGATGTCATATTTATCTGTAATACGCTCCTTGAACTGTACCTTGCCGTCTTCTGCCAAGTCTCGCATCTGTAGTAGTTCTTGCTCCGTCATATTCTTTCTTTTAATTTTAAACGTTTTACCTGTTAGTGTTATTTGCAGTATGTCGTTATCTCTTTGTTGAGAATTTCCCAATGCCCTAATTTTCGGCCTTCTAAACGTTTGATATATCCTTTTTGCTTCAACTCAGTTATTGCTCTATATATTTTTGAAACAGATACATTTAATTGTAAAGACATTTCCTTCCTTGTTATATTCGGATTTTCTTTAATATATTGGAATACAAGTGATGCAGCATCGGATAATTCCACAGTTTCACCTTTTGCTTCATCTTTTGCTTCATCTTTTGCTTCACCTTTTGCTTCAAGAACTTTTTGGGATATATTGACTTTTACAAGAAAAGCGGTTTCAAGATCAAGTTTGAAGTCTGCTTCACCATTGGCATTTGCCCTTAATTCTTCTTGCACGCGTTGTACGCCACGACTAAAACGATTGACAAATCCCATCACTTTCATTGCTTCAGCAATAACTCCATTACGATAATCATTTACCCATGGGAAATTATTTGGATTAGCTTTACCATATAGTCCTCCGGGATTTAGTATTTCTATCCTATCATCATATTGGTAAAATTGAATGGGGCCGTTTCCCTCATAATCGCGATGGCATACAGCATTCATTAGTAACTCTCGTATAGCCCACGACGGATAATCCATTATATTCTCTTCTCTCAATGCCGTTACTGGAACCGGACGTTTTTTGGCTATTGATGTTGAGACAAATGTATCAAGTTGATTTAGAATAATCATCAGATTGCCGGAAAACTTATAGTCATTAATAATGTCTGCCCCTCGAGTATTGCCACCAAAACGTACATACTGAACGTATGCTCCCGGCAAGCGACGCTCAACATTAATACCAAACATCAATATTCCTGCAAATGTTGGACAATCGTACTTCATGTCATAAAAGCCAAGAGATTGCAATTGCAGGCGCACATCACGTTTGTCTATTTCTAAAACTTCCTCAGGATAAGCCTTCGGAAGATATATTTGTCGGAATACGCTCACGTCTAAATCCGATAAAGAGCTATCAAAACAGGGCATAGCATCAAAAGTAAGTACATGAGAAGCTCTTTTCTCATATAGTTTACGTTCATCATTCTCGTTAGCGGTTCCACGGCGTGGTCCCACTCGTACACAGATTTTTCCTTTGTATCTTACTGGAGGAAAAAGTGCAGGCTGAACCTCTACAACGACAACAGGGCCATCATCAAGTTCTATTTTCTCAACAGTCATTGAGGGTTGTGGCTGTATATTTCCCTCTGTTCGTATTGCCGCGACATTTTTCAATAGTGCATCTGTGATATTAATAGGCATCACCTTACCTGTCTTATCATCCGCACCGATTATGAGATAACCCGGCTTCTGATTGTCTGGCAAGTCATTAGAAAAAGAGCAGATAGCCTCACCAAACTTATCTATATTTGTGATTGATACAGTTCGCTCTACTCTATCACTTTCTATATCGTGAAGCAATGCTTGTATTTCTTCCTTTGTTATCATTGTTAAATTATTTTATAGTTTTTATTTTTTGACTAACTCCATTCAAACAGCCCTTACATACTTATTCTATCGTTTGATATTTCTGATTCTGACTGTTAGGCTTGTCAGGAATAGTCATTTGAAGTTTTGTTCCTATAAACGGGGTGATATATTTCTTACGCACCCATTTCCTGTCTTTTACTCCAAGTATATCTGCTATTTCGGCAATGCTCTTGGGAGATTTGCAGAATGTGAACACCTTATCTTGGGGTGAAATGAGTCTTGACTGGGGGTGCGACCCTTCGTCACTTGGGGTGTCACTTGGGGTGTATATGACGTTTTGTCCGTCAATTTTTAATGACGGAGCAATTCCAAATATCAGCCATCCACCATCAGAATTAAGAAACGCACAGGCCGTTTCCATGCCTTTATGGAGTTCACCCGTAGTCTTTTTTAACTCCAAAGTACGTGTCTCGTTCTTTGAAATCAGTTTATTTATATCGTCTATTGTCATCATATCTTTGTTGCCTTTGTTTTATTATTTAAATGTTTTGCCTGTTGGTGTTATTGCTATATGTCGTTATCTTTTTGTTGAGAATACTATTGGGAAAATTCTCAATATTTCAAACGGTCCTTATTTCGTGGTTGTTATATATGTATTGATACCATAGCTTATGGTTATATTCTCAGCCGTTATACTTCTTGAAGTTTTCTGCTTGCTCAAAAATTTCCTTGAACACCTCATCATTAGTTACAGGAGGATATCCATATTTATCAAGAACAAGAATCAAGTCCATCTTCAGCTCTGATTTGATGTCATCACGTGTTGCCCAATCGGTATATTTTGACTTATCTTCTACAATTGTCTTTATTTCTGCGGCAAGAATCAGCAATTTGTCTTCTGGATATTCAAAGCCAAATTGTATTGCAATGCCTTTCAGTATATCATAAAAAGCTTTCTCCTCATACGTAATTCCTAACTGCTTGAATGAAGCCTTTTCTTTATTGATTTCTTTCAATAGGGCTGCCATCTGATTAGCAACTTCTGTCAGAACTTCATCTGCAAAAATAGCGCTGTCGCTTCGATCGTTATATTTTTCCACTAACGCATTGAGACGTTTGGTAAAGTCCACACCTTTCATCTTGTTTACCTTTTTGAACTCTGTGATAACCATCTTGAGCAGTCTTTCCATCAGTTTCACCTTTGTGTTAGGGAACTTTAGTTTTGCAAGCCGTTCCATATATTCCTCACTCAGCACATCAAGGTTCTCCCTGTCGTTCCCAATCTGAATGATTTCTTCTACACTTTCCGACTGGATAGCTTCTTCTATCATACGGTTTACCCGCTTGTTCATCTGTGTGGCATCGGGTGTCTCGCCTTTTGTCAGTTTATAGATGATAGCTCTTACACCGCAAAAGAAATGAATATCTTCACGCTCAGCATCCGTTATCTGTTCGCTGTTGCTGCAAAGATTAAAAGCAGACTTCAGTTTCTTCGTATGCCCCATAAACAGAGTCTCCTGTTCCTTGGTTGTCTGAACAAATTCCGCTCCACGATTCAGGCAATCAAGTTGCTCTAATGGCATACCTTTAGTAAACTTAGAATAATCGAACTTGCCAAACATACGGCGGATAATATCGAGTTCGTCTTTCACCATCGTTATTGATTGCTCCACACTTTCCACTGAATCCTTGTCGCTTTCACCTGTGGCATAACGCTTTAATGCTGTGTTCATGTTATTCTTGATACCGATATAATCTACTACCAGGCCCTTATCCTTACCAGGATACACACGGTTGACGCGTGATATGGTCTGCACCAGCGTATGCTGTTGCAAAGGTTTGTCGATATACATCGTGTCAAGACATGGCACATCAAAACCGGTAATCCACATATCCACCACTATGGCAATCTTGAAGTTTGATTTCGGATTCTTAAACTGCTCGTCAAGTTTCTCCCGTTCCTTATCTGTACCCAGCAAGTCATATAAATTCTGTTCATCATCCTTGTTACGGGTCATCACTAATTTTATTTTCTCCAATGGCAAAGGCTGATTGCCATAAACGGGAATTGATTCTGCTGCAATACCTACTACCTTTTGGTTGCCTGTTTCATTTGACATTTCGGGAATAACCGTCCATTCTGGCCGTAAGGCAACAATTTTCTTGTATAGATTATAGGCAATAGTGCGGTTGCTGCACACGAACATCGCCTTCCCCTCCACCGTACTTCCTTCCGCCACGCGCTTTTCGTAGTGAGCAATAAAATCTTCAGCTACGGCTTGCAAGCGGTCAGAGTCTCCCAAGATTCTCTCCATCTGGGTTACGGCACGCTTACTTTCCTCTATCTGGTATTCGTTTGTTCCTTCTTCTGCACATTGTTTATAATATTCCTCTATTTCCTGCAATTTTTTATTGTCAAGCAAGACTTTTGCTGCCCGTCCTTCATAAACAATACGCCGGGTTATTCCATCTGCCACTGATTCAGTCATGGTATAAGCGTCAACTACATCACCGAAAACGTCTATTGTGGCATCAATAGGTGTGCCAGTGAAGCCTACATACGTGGCATTGGGCAATGAGTCGTGCAGGTATCTGGCAAATCCGTAACTTCTTCTGACACCCTTGTCCGTTTGTTTAATTTGTTGCTGAAGATTGGTCTGTGAGCGGTGTGCCTCGTCTGAGATACAGATGATATTGGCACGCTCAGACAATAGTTGCGCGTCTTCTGTAAATTTGTGGATAGTAGTCAGGAATACGCCGCCACTACTGCGTCCTGCAAGATGTTCACGCAGTTTGGCACGGCTCTCTACTTTCACAATACACTCATCGTTGATAAAATTCTTCGCTTGTGCAAAATATTTCTCCGAGAGTTGTTTATCCAGGTCTGTTCGGTCGGTAATCAGAATAATCGTCGGACTGGCAAGTTGCCTGCTCCGCATCAGCATACGGGTAAGGAACAACATAGTGAAACTCTTGCCGCAACCAGTAGCACCGAAATAAGTTCCACCTTTCCCGTCACCGTCTTCATTCTGTTTGGAGTGGCGAAGAATATTGTTGTAAAGTTTGTGTGTGGCAAAGAACTGCGGATAACGACACACTATCTTCATTTCTCTTTTTGAGGAATCTGGCAGGAAAACAAAGTCCTTCATGATACTAAGCAAACGTTCCTGTCGGAACATTCCTTTCACCATTGTCTTCAGCGAATTGATGCTGTCTGCAGGTTTGTCGTCAGCCTCAGCCTTACGCCATGCGTAGAAATATTCATAATCGGCAAACAGCGAGCCATACTTGTTGTTTACTCCGTCACTTATCACTACGAAAGCGTTATATTTGAACAGTTCTGGGATATCGCGTCGATAGCGCACCGTCAGTTGTGTATAGGCATCATTAATGGTGGTATTTTCCTTTACGGCACTTTTAAATTCCAGTACAACCACTGGCAAACCATTCACATATACAATGCCATCGGGGATTCTCGTTTCCCGTCCCTGTATCTGCAACTGGTTGACGATACGAAACAGATTGTTTGTCGCTCCATCCTCACTAAAGTCTATTGGTTCAATAAATAAGTTCGGCAACGCCCTGTCTTCACGCTTCAACGAAAACCCTTCGGTCATTAGCCTATAGGTATGCACATTATTTTCATACAACGAGAATCCCACGCTTGCCGTCAATTTTGCAATCGCACTTTCTATCTCAAGCGGAGTAATTCCCTCTTCACGATAGCGGCATCGGAGATACATACGTAAGTCATCGCGCAGCAACACATCGCCTATTTCTTTGTGAATCTCTTCACCATTGGTATATGTATATCCCTCCTGCTGAAACAATTCCATAATCGCCATTTCGAGGGTGTGTTCGTTAAAGTGTGTCATAATCTTTGTTTTTTCTTGTCCTAAATAATTGCATCAATATTATAAAGCATCTGCGGACGGTTCACTTCACGTTCGCCTTCAATTTGAACTATCCCAATTTTTCGGATAGTTGCGACCGTCTGGTTAAAATGGTCATTCACGTCCATGCCTTTGCTCTTAGCCACCTCAATAGCTTTGCTTATGACACGACTAACCTTTTGGTAAGTGCTGTACCCCATTGCCATATACAGCTCTCTCGAAGTCCAGTACTCTTGTCCGTCCGCCGTCTTTTTCTTTATCCGTTCAAAATCGGATTGCATTGGGGATATGTTATTGTTCATCTTGTGAAATATCTCTATTACAATATTTAAAAAATTACAGTTTAAAAATATTGCTATTAACTGTAAAGAACAATCTATTTTTTATATTATCGTTACTATCATCTTCTTTATTTATACCCATGCGCTCCTTTATATTTGCAATTTGTGTTCTTTCTAATTTACCGATTTTCTGCCGAGTTGTAGGAGTTATGGCTCCAGGAGTATACAAATGTTGTATAATGGCAAGTGTATTTCGTTTTTTAAGTTGATTGCCAATTAAATTCCACCAACGAATATCTGTATTACCCAGAGAAACACCATATAAGATTATTAGATTTGCATTCTCTATCCATGATTCACAGGTTATCTGTCTTGTTTGCTTCATTGCTATATTTGATTGATTCTTTATTAATAAATCCTTCACATCCTCATCTTTACAAAGTTCTTTATTTGCAATTTGTTCTTCATTATCAACTCCAATAATTATAGAATTATCTAATGTTCCATGCAAATGAATAACTCCATGTAAAATATTACGATTATCAAACCTCCTTTCTGATATTTTATTGTCCAAAAGCTTTTCTAATGTATTTGTGTAATTTAGAGTTATTACATATATCTCATTGTCTCCACCGAATATATTTCTATAATTACTAAAGCGTATCTTATCCAATGGGCTTAATGAACCAGAGACCGAAATAAAGTCTGATTTAAACTTATCTTTCAATTGCTGTGATATGAGAAATTTTCCCTCTTCCGACTTTAGATATTCTTGCAAAAGCTCACTTAGTTCAAAATAAAAATCATCAAATATTTCTATATTTTTTATCTTTTGCGTAAAAACGCCAAAAGCTTCTTCCATATCAGACCATAATTCCTTGTCTTCTTTGATGTCTTTCTTTAGTTGTTGAAGAAGCTCACTGCCATTGTTAGTATTGTCCATAAGATATTTATAAAACTCTGGATAACTTGTTGCCATTCCTTGAGCTTTATCAAAGCCATTACCTAATATATATAAGATATTCATCACTGCATTTTTTATTGTCCCATCTTCGCCAAAAGCAAAGACTGTAATTCTGTTAATTTATTAGCTTCTTTATCTAATAATTCTATTATTTTATCTGCTGTTTTAACAATATTCTCAAATTCTATTATTTTATCTACCGTAGGAATCATTATCTGCAAATTATATAAATCGCACTTTGTGATACTTCCAAACACCGTTCCATCATCATTTGAAATATTAAAATCAGATTCTTTCGTTTTCAATAAATAAAATATATAAGAATTACATTTGATTTTACTACGAATTGCAGCAAGACCTCTACCTATGCAACAATCAGCAGGTGCTATATTTAAATCTCCAACAGGTGCACGAACGCTTAAAAGAATATCACCTAATTTTGCCATTCTTGTTGGTTCTGTTGTGTACATTCTTATAGCAGGGTATCTAACACCATAATCAGTGCGTCCCTGATAGAAAATTTCTCCATTACCTGCATTGTTATAACTATCACCATTGGGTGATTGTCCCATTGTTATGTCTGCAATATCCTCTAATATCCCTATTCTCCACCCTTCTGGCAGATTTTCCTTATCAATACCATCCACAAACATCTTATGATAGATAGTTTGGGCTGTTTCTTCGAGTTTGGAAATCATTTGTTCGTTGAGACGGATACGACGGGTTAGAGTTTCGTATTCCGCAACTATTTCTTGTTGGCGTTCAAGGGAAGGGATAGGGAGCATAACATTACACATTTCGTCCCAATCGAATACCTCACGCGCACTGCCATGTGAATGGAAACGTGCATAACGGTCGAATTCTGGACGACGGAACCACATCTTAAGATATTCTGGTATAAGCTTTTGTTTATCTATCACTTCAAAAACAGTATATGCTTGTGATATTATAGCTTCATCTTCCGTTTCAAGTAAGGCAATAGACACTTTATCTCCGTTACGAGATGTTACAGGACCATAAGCAAACTGTCCCTGTTTAACTATCTTGTAAGCAGACATATCCGTTCCGATAGTATTAGCTATAGATGGCATAAATTCTTTGGATATACTTACACCAAGCAACTTCGTAACCAGCAACTCCCGATTACGCACATCCACCAGCCGGATATAATCGCCCAAACGCTTATAGTCATTCCTCATCGCTAAGTTCCCTTTCTATCTCTTCGATTGTAGGCAATGCGCTCTTGAACTCGGATGTCAGTTGCTCATAAATCTGCATTGATGAAATACCTATAGGTGTATCAATGCCACGTAATGTATATTCGGCGACTACATCGTTTTTCTCTTTGCATATCAGCAGACCGATTGTGGGATTATCCCCCTCTGTACGCATTTGATTATCTACTGCCGTGACATAAAAATTGAGCTGCCCCACATGTTCCGGCTTGAACTTCACGGCTTTCAGTTCTACGACGACATAACAATGCAGGCGGACATGATAGAATAGTAAATCGACATAAAAACTGTCATTACCAACCTTCAACTGAACCTGCCGGCCATAGAAGGTGAAACCTTTGCCAAGTTCCAAAAGGAAACGTGAGATATGTGTATCAAGGAAACTTTCTATTTCACGCTCTTCCATATCCTGCCTTATTCCCATCAAGTCTATTACATAAGGGTCTTTTGTTATTTGCTGTGCCAAATCACTTTGCGGTATGGGTAATGTCCGCGAGAAATTGCTGATAGCTTTTCCTTGTCTTTCATACAATTTGCTGTCTATCTGCCAATCAAGCACAGTACGGCTCCAGTTATTCTCCATGGTCTGCTGGATATAGAACAGAGCCATATCCATTTCCTTACAACGTTGCATTATCAGAATATGGTGTCCCCACGGAATAGAAAAGAATGTTTGTTCAAATTGGGAAACAGTTTGTTTCCCAATTATATTTTCTTGGTTATAAAAGAGATACCATTGTCTTATGCTTTTTAGATTTCTATACGAGAAGCCTTTAATTTCAGGAAACTCCACCGTCAAATCCTTACTAAGCTGTTTAAGGAAGCCATCTCCCCATTGGGCGTTTTTCTGCTTTGCAACAATGTCACTTCCCATCTGCCAATACAGATGCAGCAGTTCACTATTTACCTTTACCGCAGCCTTAATTTGACTCTGGCGGATACGCTCTTTCAGTTCAATAATCCATTGGCGATAATCAGCAGAATGGATATCTGTCGTCATTTGCTTATTCAATTCCATACCCCAAATCCTTAAAGAGTTTCAATAGTTCCTTCTTGCTCTCCTCTTCCTGCTTCAAGAGTTCTTGCATCTCGCCTTGCAGTTGATTCATCTTTGTGTCGAAGTCAATGCCTTCGTCACGATTCTTGAACTCGATGTATTTGCTTGGCACGAGCGACCAGCCCTTCTGCGCAATCTCCTCCAACGTGGCGGAATAGCAATACTCCGGGATGTTCTTGTATGTATGTTCGTATCCTACCTGTTGCCAGTTGTGGAAGTTCTGGGCTATCTGTGTAATCTGTTCCTTTGAGAATTGGATGTATTTCTTTTCGAACGGTTCACCCCATTGGCGCAAGTCAATGAAAAGAACCTCATTCTCGCGGTTACGGTATCTCACAAGTTCGCCGTTTTGGTCCACCGTCCGTGCCTTTCTGTTGGCAGCCAATATCCAAAGCGTCACACTGATGTCAGTGGAATAGAACATATTTCGCGGCAATATAACAATAGCCTCTACTAAATGATTTTCAAGCAGACGACGGCGGATATTCAGCTCCGTACCGTCACCACTCAAAGCTCCATTGGCAAGAAGAAATCCAGCCATACCATTGGAAGACATTTTGGAAACAATATTCAGAATCCAACCGTAATTGGCATTGCTTGTTGGTGGAACATCATATCCAAGCCAACGCGGGTCATCCTTCAATTCGTTATCTGCACGCCATGATTTTTGATTGAAAGGAGGATTTGCCATAATGAAATCCGCTTTCAGATTCTTATGCTGGTCGTTATGGAAAGTGTCGGCTGCCAATTCACCCAGGTTGTTGGCTATGCCACGGATGGCAAGGTTCATTTTCGCCAGTTTATAGGTGGTGTTGGTATATTCCTGTCCGTAAACAGAAATATCTTTCTTATTGCCATGATGTGCCTCAATGAACTTCATGCTCTGTACGAACATGCCACCCGAACCGCAACACGGGTCATAAATCTTACCGCGGTAAGGTTGAATCATCTCGGCTATAAGATTCACAATAGTTTTAGGTGTATAATACTCTCCTTTACCCTTACCCTCAGCAATGGCGAATTTAGCAAGGAAATATTCATATACCCGTCCGATAAGATCGTGTTCCGGGTCTTTCAGCGTGTCTATCTTATTTATCTCGTCAAGCAATGCCGCAAGTTTTGTACGGTCAAGTCCAAGACCTGAATAATAATTACTGGGAAGTGCACCTTTTAATGTCGGATTATCTTTCTCTACAGTAGCAAGAGCCGCGTCTATCTTGATGGCAATATCATTCTGCTTTGCATTCTCCATGATATAGCTCCACCGGCTGACCTCATTAAGATAAAACACATTCTTGGCATTATAGAATACAGCTTGCTTAACAAACGTTTCTTTGCCGTCTGCAATCAACTCGTTGCGTCGTTCCTCAAAGCGGTCGTTCGCATATTTCAGAAATATTAAGCTCAAAACGACGTGCTTGTATTCCGACGGCTCCACAGAACCTCGCAATTTATTTGCAGATTCCCAAAGTGTTTCCTCTATACTCTTTTCTTTTATTTGTTTCTTTGCCATACACCACTATAATATTTTATCTATCAGTAGTAATTCGGCTACAAAGTTAATAAATAAAGTTGAGAATCAAGAATTTTTAAGAAGGAAATTGCGCAATTTTTTACATGCTTGCGGTTGTGACATCAGTTATAACTGAATTATAACCGCGGTTGGGTAATGAACTTTACTAAAGTTCCGCAATAAATACGACAATATAAGATACTTTGCCATTTATCCTAAGATACTTGCCCTTTTATCTTAAGATACTTGGTCATTTATCTTAAGATGCTTGCTCCACTGTTATTTAAACAGTTTCGGCAGTTCCCTCTTCTGTCTTAAATATCCGTATCAAACAGACCTCTGTCTTTTAGTTTTTTAATCTCCTTGTCAAAGTCCGACAGATATTCCCTATCTTGTATTAGCCTGTATTTGTCATACTCGGAGTAAGCCTTTGTCTGGGCTTCTTCCGCCGATATGCTTCCTGCGTGTTGCAATATCTCATAGTCATTGAGGGAAAGGAAACTGTCCAACCGTTTTTTCCAGTCTTCCATCGTGGTTGGCAGATGACGTTGCGCACGCATTTCCGCCACATCAAGGAAAGCCGTGGAAAGCCGCTCCAACTGCGATTATGGCATCAAGATTATACATATTAGTATTATAGTCTTTGCCGTCATTTGCTGGCTGAAATATTCTCTTGCCATTTGCACCTGTGGTTTCTTACTATCGGCATTCTCTGCTACAATCATGCAAGCCATTCGGGAAAGATGCAGGTTCTCCACCTTTCGGAATGTGCCGGAACCCAAGCGAACCATTTCAACCGTCTGGTTAAAATGGTCGTTCACGTCCATTCCTTTACTTTTAGCCACCTCAATAGCTTTGCTTATGACACGGCTGAACTTCTGATAAGTGCTGTATCCCATTGCCGCATACAGCTCTCTCGAAGTCCAGTACTCTTGTCGTAACTATGATTTTCCACCATGCAGAAGCGGGTGAACCCTATTGTTAAAGGTTCACCTTTTGGGGTGAATGGTGAACCCTTGGTATAAAGAACTTTGTATAGACAGCGCGTGCGTTTAAAGAATATAAAGAAAGTATAAATCAATGTGTTATGTAACGTTTTTAACATAGTTTTAACACGAAGGTTAAACATAGGGTTCACCCTTCACCACCGCATAATGTGTTAAATTGTCTTTATATGTTAACATTTGAAATATACACATAAGCAGTGAGAATTATCAACAGCTATATTTGGATATTCTATTAAGCGTTTTCAGAAACCAAAATGCAGCATTTACGAATCTGAATGTAGCTTTTACGAGACTGAATGTAGCTTTTACGAATCTAAACGACTCGTTTGAGCACCGCAAGTCTTGATAAAAAATAATTATGTGGCTGAAAAAAACGCTTTTATTTTGTAATGTGAAAAAAAAGTACTAACTTTGCAACTTTAAAGAATAAAAACTGAAAAAACGGAAATAAAACAAGACGTTATGAACATATTGATAACAGGCCATAACGGCCAACTGGGTAACGAGATGCGGCTGTTGCAGGGACAGCACGCTGAACATAAATGGTTTAACACCGACGTGGCTGAGCTTGACATCACCAACGAGCAGGCTATCAACGAATTTGTGGAGAAAAACGAGATTGACGGTATAGTAAACTGTGCCGCCTTCACTGCCGTGGACAAGGCTGAGAGCAGCGAGGACCTGTGCCGTCTGCTCAACGGAGTGGCTCCGGGCTATCTCGCAGCAGCCGTGGAGAAGCGCGGCGGATGGATGATACAAGTGAGCACCGACTATGTGTTCGACGGAACCGCCCACACACCCTACACCGAGGACATGCCGACATCGCCCAACAGCGTCTACGGCAGGACCAAACTCGAAGGCGAGCATGCCGTAACGGCAGCCTGCAAGCGCAGCATGATAATACGCACGGCATGGCTCTACAGCCGCTTCGGCAACAATTTCGTGAAGACAATGATACGCTTAGGAAATGAGAAACCGGAATTAGGAGTGATATTCGACCAGATAGGCACCCCTACCTACGCCCACGACCTTGCCGTGGCAATAATGGCAGCCATCGACAAGAACATTATACCGGGCATCTACCACTTCTCGAACGAGGGAGTGATAAGCTGGTATGACTTCACCAAGGCGATACACCGCATTGCCGGCATAACAAGCTGCAAGGTTCGTCCGCTGCACACCGCAGAATATCCCACGCCTGCCGCACGCCCTGCCTACAGCGTGCTTGACAAGACAAAGATAAAGAACACCTTGGGCATTGAGATTCCATATTGGGAGGAGTCGCTTGAGAAGTGTATAAAGGAGCTGATGAATAGTTAGGAAATGTAGGAGATGTAAGAACTGTAAGAAATGCAGGAATTGATTTCATCGAACTTCATTTCATAACTCGTAATTAGTTCGCAAGCTCATCAGCTTCGCAGTCAAAATTCCTAACTCACAATTCGTAACTCACAATTCGTAATCGCAGCGAAGCGAGAACAATTCGTAATTCGTAACTCATAATTCGTAAATAAAAATATGAATAAGGAAATAGAAAGAAGACGCACATTTGCAATAATATCGCACCCTGACGCCGGTAAGACCACACTGACTGAGAAGTTCCTGCTGTTTGGAGGACAGATACAAGTGGCTGGAGCCGTAAAGAGCAACAAGATAAAGAAGACTGCCACCAGCGACTGGATGGAGATAGAGAAACAGCGCGGTATATCGGTGAGTACATCGGTGATGGAGTTTGACTACAGGGACTACAAGGTGAACATCCTCGACACCCCGGGACACCAGGACTTTGCCGAAGACACCTTCCGCACCCTCACCGCCGTAGACTCGGCGATAATCGTGGTGGACAGCGCAAAGGGTGTGGAGACCCAGACCCGAAAACTTATGAACGTGTGCCGTATGCGCAACACTCCCGTGATAATATTCATCAACAAGATGGACCGCGAGGGACGCGACCCGTTTGACCTGCTCGATGAGTTGGAACAGGAGCTGGGCATAAAGGTCCGTCCGCTGTCATGGCCAATCAACCAGGGACAGAAGTTCAAGGGCGTATATAATATATATGAGAACAAGCTCGATCTGTTCACTCCCGACAAGCAGCGAGTGACGGAGAAGGTGGAGGTGAACATCGACAGCGAGGAACTCGACCGCCACGTGGGCGAACAGGATGCAGAGAAACTGCGCGAAGACCTTGAACTGGTGGACGGAGTTTATCCCGAGTTCGACGTTGAGACCTACCGCACAGCCGAGGTGGCACCGGTGTTCTTCGGTTCTGCGCTCAACAACTTCGGCGTGCAGGAGCTGCTCAACTGTTTTGTGGAGATTGCCCCAAGTCCCAAGCCAACCAAGGCAGAGGAGCGTGAGGTAAGTCCCGAGGAACCAAAGTTCACAGGCTTCATCTTCAAGATAACAGCCAACATCGACCCTAACCACCGCTCGTGCATCGCCTTCTGCAAGGTGTGCAGCGGAAAGTTCGTGCGCAACCAGCCCTACCTGCACGTGAGAAACGGCAAGACTGTGCGCTTCTCATCGCCCACGCAGTTCATGGCACAGCGCAAGAGTACCATCGAGGAGGCTTGGCCAGGCGACATCGTTGGTCTGCCCGACAACGGAATATTCAAAATTGGCGACACGCTCACCGAGGGAGAGCAGCTGCACTTCCGCGGTCTGCCGAGCTTCTCGCCCGAGATGTTCAAATACATTGAGAACGACGACCCGATGAAGGCAAAGCAGCTGCAGAAGGGCATTGACCAGCTCATGGACGAAGGTGTGGCGCAGATGTTTGTCAACCAGTTCAACGGCCGCAAGATTATCGGCACAGTGGGACAGCTGCAGTTTGAGGTTATCCAGTACCGTCTGGAAAACGAATACAACGCCAAGTGCCGCTGGGAGCCGATACACCTCTACAAGGCATGCTGGATAGAGAGCGACGACGAAGCCGAGCTTGACAATTTCAAGAAGCGCAAATACCAGTATATGGCTAAGGACAAGGACGGTCGCGACGTGTTCCTTGCCGACAGCGGTTATGTATTGTCAATGGCGCAGGAAGACTTTAAGCACATAAAGTTCCATTTCACAAGTGAGTTTTAGAAAATGAAGAATGAAGAATTGGCTGCGCTTAGGTGTCGCGGTGTTATAAAAAGAAGAACTAAAGATTAACTTCGTCGATTTTGCAATTCTTCATTCTTCACTCTTCATTCTTCATTAAATTTAAAAAAATATGACACAACAGGAAGACATAAAGAATGCAGTGGAAGTGCTGCGCAAGGGAGGAGTGATACTCTACCCCACCGACACAGTGTGGGGAATAGGCTGCGACGCAACAAACGCCGAGGCTGTGGCACGGGTATATAAGATAAAGCAGAGAGACGACTCGAAGGCGCTGATTTGTTTGGTGGACAGCGACGGCCGCCTGCAGCGTTACGTGCGCCAGGTGCCCGAGGTGGCATGGCAGCTGCTCGACTGCGCCGACAAGCCAACAACGGTAATCCTCGACGGAGCGGTAAACTTAGCGGAAAACCTCATTGCCGACGACGGTTCGATAGCCCTGCGCATCACAAAAGAGACATTCTCCAAAGAGCTGTGCTACCGTTTCCAGAAAGCAATCGTCTCCACATCGGCAAACATCAGCGGCGAGCCCACGGCACAGAACTACCGCGACATCGCGCCCGAGATAATCGAGGCGGTGGACTATGTTTGCTTCACCCGCCGTCAGGAGCATCTTCCCCACAAGCCGTCGAGCATCATCAAACTTGGTATGGGCGGCGAAGTGGAAATAATAAGAAAATAGTAAATGATAGAACGATTTTTTGAATGGCGCAAAGCCAACGTAAGCGACAAGGTGTTCTTCGTAATCCTTGCGCTCATCATCGGCTTCTTCTCAGCCGTGGCGGCATACGTGCTCCACGGCTTGATACACCTTATCCAAACGCTGCTCACCAGCTCGTTTGCAAAGGGCAGCGCCAACGTGCTGTATCTTGTGTTCCCCGTGGTGGGAATATACATCACATCGCTCTTTGTGCGCTACGTGGTGAAGGACAACATCAGTCACGGCATCACGCGAATACTCTATGCCATCAGCAGCAACAAGAGCAGGCTGAAGGCACACAACTGCTGGTCGTCGGTGATAGCGTCAGCCATCACCATCGGCTTCGGCGGCTCGGTGGGAGCCGAGGCTCCTATCGTGCTCACTGGCAGCGCCATAGGCAGCAATCTCGGTCGCGTGCTCCGTCTCGACAACAAACAGCTGATGATGCTCGTGGGCTGCGGTGCGGCAGGAGCCATCGCCGGCATTTTCAAGGCACCTATTGCCGGACTGGTGTTCACGCTTGAGGTGCTGATGATTAACCTGACCATGGCATCGCTTCTGCCAATCCTCGTGTCGTGTGTCACCGCCACGTGCTTCACCTACATCTTCAGCGGCGACACTGCCCTGTTTGCATTCCACCTCGACTCCTACTGGGGGCTCGACCGCGTGCCTGGCTACGTGCTCCTTGGCGTTGCCTGCGGACTGACAAGCCTTTATTTCATCCGCATGATGGGCGTGTGCGAGGGATTCTTCCAGCGATTTGCCGACCGTCCCTACATTAAGTTGGCGGCAGGCGGTCTGGTGCTCAGCTCGCTGATATTCCTCTTCCCGTCGCTCTACGGCGAGGGCTATCACGACATAAACATCCTGCTCAACGGCAGCACACAGACCGACTGGAGCTCGGTGATGAACCGCTCGCTCTTTGCCGACAGCACATCGCTGCTGCTCATCTACATCGCCTTAGTCATCCTCACCAAGGTTGTGGCGACATCAGCCACCAACGGTGCAGGCGGCTGCGGCGGTACGTTTGCGCCAAGCCTATTCATAGGCTGTTTCACGGGCTTTCTCTTCTCACGCATCTGGAACGAATACGATTTCGGCACCTATCTACCCGAAAAGAACTTCGCCCTGCTCGGCATGGCTGGAGTAATGTCGGGAGTGATGCACGCTCCGCTCACGGGAGTGTTTCTCATTGCCGAGCTGACGGGAGGCTACAGCCTGTTCATGCCGCTCATGATAGTGTCGGTTAGCGCCTATCTCACCATCAGCATCTTCGAACCCCACAGCATCTACGCCATGCGGCTGGCGCGCCAGGGCAAGCTGCTCACCCACCACACCGACAGCTCAATCCTCACGCTGATGAGCCTTGAGAGCGTCATCGAAAAACGCTACACCATCATATCGCCCGACATGGAGCTGGGCACTATTATAAATAAGGTGACAAAAAGCAAGAACTCCATCCTGCCAGTGCTCGATGCCGCCGGCAACCTGCTCGGCGAGATTGACATCGTGAAGATTCGCCGCGTGGTGTTCCGCACAGAGCTTTACCACCACTTCAAGGCGTCGCAGCTGATGACAGAGCCTGCGGCGGTGCTGAGCGAGCGCGACCCAATGACCGACGTAATGGCGACATTCGACCGCACCCACGCCGACCTGCTGCCCGTGATGGACGGTGACAACCACTTCCGCGGCTATGTGTCGCGCCAGCGCGTTTACAGCATGTACAGAAAGATGGTGGCGGATATGAGTCAGGAATAAAAAATATATGATTAGAGAATTTCAGATAAGAGTGCTGCCGCAGATTGCAGCAAACGAGAACAGCATAAAGGAATACATAGGCAGGGAGCAGGGCATTGACACCCGCACCGTGAACGCCGTGAGAATACTGAAGCGCAGCATCGACGCGCGGCAGAGGCAGGTGTTTGTAAACCTCAAGGTGAGGGTGTACGTAAACGAGATTCCAGCTGACGACGAGTACACGCCGACGGAGTATCGCGATGTGCACGACCGTCCGCGAGTGATTGTGGTGGGCGAAGGTCCCGGCGGACTCTTTGCATCGCTGCGCCTCATTGAGCGCGGACTGCGCCCCGTTGTGATTGAGCGCGGCAAGGACGTGCGCCAGCGCAAGCTCGACCTCAGCGCCATCACCAAGACGCAGAAGGTGGACGGCGAGAGCAACTACTGTTTTGGCGAGGGAGGAGCAGGCGCATACAGCGACGGCAAGCTATACACCCGAAGCAAGAAGCGCGGCAGCACGGAGAAGATTCTCAACGTGTTCTGCCAGCACGGAGCATCCACGGCAATCCTCGCCGACGCACACCCTCACATAGGCACCGACAAACTGCCGCGTGTGATTGAGAACATGCGCAACACCATTATCCGCTGCGGCGGAGAGGTGCATCACCAGACACGAATGGACCGCCTGATTCTAAGCGACAACACCGTGGTGGGCGTTGAGTGCACCAACCTACTCACGGGCGGCGAGGAGACTTACCGCGGGCCGGTGATACTTGCCACGGGCCACAGCGCGCGCGACGTATACCGCTATCTGCACACCGCCAAGATTGAGATTGAGGCAAAGGGCATTGCCGTGGGCGTGCGCCTTGAGCATCCCTCGGCGCTCATCGACAGCATACAGTACCACTCGCGCCAAGGACGCGGCAAATATCTGCCTGCCGCCGAATATTCGTTTGTCACCCAGGTCGACGGGCGTGGAGTGTATTCGTTCTGCATGTGTCCCGGCGGCTTTGTGATTCCTGCCGCCACGGGACCTCAGCAAATCGTGGTAAACGGCATGAGCCCCAGCAACCGCGGCGGTCAGTGGAGCAACAGCGGCATGGTGGTGGAGACCCGTCCCGAGGACATCGCCGGCGACAGTCCGCTGCGCATCATGGAATGGCAGGAACAGATAGAGCGCGACTGCTGGCAGCAGGGCAACATGAAGCAGACGGCTCCGGCGCAGCGCATGGCAGACTTTGTAAACAAACGACTGTCATACGACCTGCCCAAGAGCAGCTACGCGCCCGGACTGATATCCTCTCCCCTACACTTCTGGCTGCCTCAGCAGATTGCCGGCCGCCTGCAGGAAGGTTTCAAGAAGTTTGGAAAAATGAGCCACGGCTTCCTCACCAACGAGGCGCTGATGATAGCCGCCGAGACGCGCACATCGTCGCCCGTGCGCATCGTCCGCTCTCCCGAGACGCTGATGCACGTCACAGTGAGCGGACTGTTCCCCTGCGGCGAGGGAGCAGGCTATGCCGGCGGCATCGTGAGCGCCGGAATAGACGGCGAACGCTGCGCCGACATGTGTGCGGAATATCTGGCACAGTTGCCCTAAATATAGCTTTCGAGGAATTTCACGCAACCCTCCACCCTGACGCTGCTGGCGGTGGCTGGCAGAAGCAGCGTCTCTCCGGCGTTGAGCGAGGTCTGTTCGCCGTTTTCGTCGGTGAGCGTTGCGCTGCCCTCAAGGGCTATGAGGATGACGAAGCTGTCGAGACTGCTGTAGTCGAGCGTCACGGGCTGGTCGATGTCGTAGACGCTGGTGGTGAAGTAAGGACACGATACGAGGCGCGCGCCCTGGTTTTTCTTTGCCGGGTAATTTGTGCGGTAGTCGTTCTCCACGGTGTAGTCGATGCTCTCGGCTGCCTCCTTGGTGTGCAGTTCGCGCAGATTGCCGTCCTTGTCGCGGCGGTTGTAGTCGTATATGCGGTAGGTCACGTCGCTTGTCTGCTGAATCTCCGCCAGCAGGCAGCCCGCCCCGATGGCGTGTATTCTGCCGGCAGGCAGGAAGAAGCAGTCGCCCTCCTTCACGCTGTATTGCGCAATGGCGTCGCAGATGGTGTTGTCCGCCACCATCGCCTTATACTCGTCGGGCGTGATGCTCTTCTTGAGTCCGCCCAGCAGCGTGGCGTCCTTGTCGCTGTCCATCACATACCACATCTCGGTCTTGCCGCGGCTCTTGCCCTGACGGCGGGCTATCTCGTCGGTGGGGTGCACCTGAATGCTCAGCGGCTGCCGCGCGTCGATAAACTTTATGAGCAGCGGAAACTCGTTGCCGAAGCGGCTGTAGTTGTCCCTGCCCAGCAGCTTCTCGCCAAGCTCCTCCACCAGCGCGTTCAGGCGCTTGCCCTTGTGAGTGCCCCCGGCAACCACCGTCTCGTTGTCCTTAACTCCTGAGATTTCCCAGCTCTCGCCCACGTTCTGCATCTTGCTGTCGAGATGCTTCAGCGGAATAATCTTGTTGCCGCCCCAGATTGTGGATTTCAGCAACGGTTCAAATTTAAATGCAATCATTTCTGTCTTTTGACTTAATAAGTTAGTTATCTTTTTACTTAATATCCTAATTTTCCTTCCAGTATGCCCTCGTGAAGAGCACCAGCACCGTCATAATCTCCAGACGCCCCATGAGCATGAGCAGCGAGCAGATCCACTTGATGGCGTCGGGCAGCGACGACCACGACATCTCGGGTCCGATCTGCGTGCCCAGCGTCGGTCCAACGTTGCCCATGCAGCTCAGGGCTATGGTTATGGCGTTGGTGTTGTCCACTCCGATGGAAATCATTATCGATGCCGAGATAACAATCATGATGATGTAGATGCCAAAGAAGGATATGAGCGTTGGCAGCTTGTTCTGCGGCATGCTCTGGTCGTTCACCTTTATGGGCAGCACGGCGTTGGGATGCAGGTTGTGGCGGAACTCGTTGCGGATGATTTTCAGAATCATCGAGCAGCGTATCAGCTTGAAGCCTCCGCTGGTGCTTCCGGCACAGGCTCCCGTGAACATGCACAGTCCGAGGAGCACCCACGTGATGTGGGGCCACTGCCCGGCATCGTCGTTGAACAGCCCGGTGGTGGTGATGAACGACACCGTCTGGAACAGCCCTGAGCGCAGCGCGTGCTCCAGGTCGTAGCCCTGACGGGTGATGAGAATATACATCAGCGCAAGGGTGTAGATGGCAACCAGCGAGAGGTACATGCGGAACTCGGTGTTCTTCATCATCGCCCTAAGCTTCATCTTGAATATACCTATATATAATAAGGTGAAGTTTGTGCCCGAGAGAAACATGAACAGTATGGTGAGATATTCGATGAGCGGGCGCTGGAAGAACGCCGTGCTCTCATTGTGGGGGGCAAAGCCGCCGGTGGCGAGCGTGGTCATCGAATAGTTAAGGCTGTCGTACCAGTCCATGCCTGCCGCCCAGTAGCTCACTCCGCAGATTATGGTGAGCGTGAGGTAGATGCTCCAAATCCATTTGGCGTTGGTGCTTATGCGCGGGTGCATCTTTGTGAACATCGGTCCGGTAATCTCCGCCGAGAACACCTTGGTGCTTCCCCCGATCATTGCCGGCAGCAGCGCAATGGTGAAGAACACGATTCCCAGTCCGCCTATCCACTGCGAGAACGTGCGCCAGAACAGTATGCTGTGGGGCATGTACTCCACATCGTCGAGGATGGTGGCTCCCGTGGTGGTGAATCCCGACATCATCTCAAAATAGGCGTCGGCAACGTTGGTGATATAGCCGCCGATGAGAAAGGGCAGCATGCCGAAGAAACTGTAGATTATCCATGTGAGCGTCACCACGAGATAGGCGTCGCGCCGGTACAGGTTGTTGCCCGCCTTGCGCCCCATCTGGCGCAGCGCCAGTCCACCCGCAGCGGTGATGAGCGTCGACCAAACAAAGGGCATGGCATCGTCCTCGCCGTAGGCAAACGCCATCCCCACGCACACAAGCATCAGGAAGGCGAGCAGAAACAGCAGCTGACCTATGATTTTTGATACGATGTGAAAGTTTACCATAACAGCGTCTTGGATTTGAAGAATTTCTCCACTTTGTGCAGGTTGTGCTTGTGACAGAACACCATCACCGAGTCGCCTGCCTCAATCTGCGAGTTACCGTTTACGAGTATTCCCGTGTCGTGGCGCACAATTCCTCCGATGGTCACCCCGAACGGCAGTCCGAGCGCCTTCACGGGCTTCTTCGTCACGGGCGAGCCAGGTGCCGCCACAAACTCCGCCACGTCGCTGTCCACCATCATCAGTGAGCGCATGTTGCTCACGTCGGCATCGAGCAGCATCTGGTAGATGTGGCTTGCGGCAATGGTCTTCTTGTTGATTATCGTGCCGATGTCGAGACTCTCCGCCATAGTCACATAGTCGAGGTTCTCCACCATGGCAATGGTCTTGCGCACTCCCAAGCGCTTTGCCGTCATGCAGGCAAGAATGTTTGTCTCGGCGTTGGTGGTTAGCGCCACGAATGCCTGCACGTTTCTTATTCCCTCTTCCATGAGCAGGCTCACATCGCGCCCGTCGCCCTCAATCACCATCGTGTTGGTGTTGGTGAGCAGCTGGTTGAGCCTTTCGCAGCGCCTGGCGTCCTGCTCTATTATCTTAATGTTCATATAGTCGGGAGCCGTCAGGGCTGCTCTCACTGCAGTCTTGCCTCCGCCCATGATTATCACGTTTTTCACGTCGGCATAGTGCTCCTTGCCCGCAATCTTCCTGATGTAGGGAATATATTCTCGGGTGGTCATGAAGTACACAAGGTCCTGATTTCTCAGCTCGTCATTTCCTCCTGGCACAATGGTGTCGTCGCCGCGCTTTATCGCCACCACAAGATAGGGGTCGTCGGGACCGCACAGTTCCTTGAGCGGACGGTTGAGCACCTGGCTTGTCTCGCGCAGCTTCACTCCGAGCAGAATCAGCGCGCCGTCGTGTACGTCCCACCGCTGGCGCACCCAGCTCATCTTCAGCCCGTTGATTATGTCCTTGGCGGCAAGCACCTCGGGATAAATCAGCGAGTCGATGCCCAGTTTCTTGAAGAACGGCTCCAGCTCTGGCGCCAGATACTCGTAGTTGTCGATACGCGCCACGGTTTTCTTCACTCCTATGGCGTGCGCTATTATGCAGGCGTTGATGTTGGTGCTTTCCTCCGGTGTCACACCCACGAACAGTTCCGCGTTCTCGGCTCCGGCGTCCTTTAGCGCCTTGATGCTTGTGGGAGAGCCCGGCAGCGTCATGATGTCAAACTTGCTGTCGAGCCCGGCAAGGCGCTCTTCCGAACTGTCGATGAGCGTAATGTCGTGGTCGTCGTGACTCAACAGATGTGCAAGGTGAGTTCCCACGGCACCTGCTCCGCCAATGATTATTTTCATATCTTTATTAATTACGAATTACGAGTTACGAATTACAAATTGTTCTCGCTTCGCTGCGATGCTAAGTTATTGAGTTACGAATTGGAAGGATAAATTACGAGTCATTGAATTAAATTTTTCCCTTTGCCGCCACATCTGCGCTCCAATTAATAATTGAATAATTCTTCATCGGTCGAAGACCGACAATTCGTAATTCAAAATTCGTAATTCAAAATTTTCTTAATGCTTTCCTTGTCTATGCCAACGATTCTGTGAAGCTGCGCCACTGTGCCGTGCTCCACGAAATTGTCGGGCATGCCGAGACGCGTCACACGCGTGTTGTATCCGTTGTCCTGAAGCCATTCCAGTATGGCAGAGCCGAAGCCGCCCATACGCGCGCCGTTCTCCACGGTGACGATGTGGCTGAACTTCCGCGCCACCTCATTGAGGATATTCTCATCGAGCGGTTTCACAAAGCGCATGTCGTAGTGGGCAATGCTAAGCTGGGGATTCTCCGCCTCAACCTCGGCGATTGCCGCCGCGGCGTCGTTGCCTATCGGACCTATCGTGAGTATGGCGGTGGAGTCGCCGTCCTTCAGCTTGCGCCCCGTGCCCACCTTTATCTCCTCAAACGGACAGTGCCAGTCGGCAAGCACTCCGCAGCCGCGGGGATAGCGTATCACAAACGGTCCCTTGCCGGGCAGCTGTGCCGTGTACATGAGCCGGCGCAGCTCGTGCTCGTTCATCGGCGACGAAATCGTGAGGTTTGGAATGGTGCGCAGCGATGCCAGGTCGAAGGCTCCGTGATGGGTCGGTCCGTCCTCGCCCACTATTCCTGCGCGGTCGAGACAAAGCACTACAGGCAACTTCAGTATCGCCACGTCGTGGATGATGTTGTCGTAGGCACGCTGCGCAAATGCGCTGTAGATGTTGCAGAACGGGATAAGCCCCTCCTTTGCCATGCCGCCCGAGAAGGTTACGGCGTGACCCTCGGCTATGCCCACGTCAAACGTGCGGTCGGGCATCTCCTCCATCATTATGTTCATCGAGCAGCCTGTGGGCATTGCCGGCGTCACTCCCACAATCTTCGGGTTTGAGCGCGCCAGCTCAAGCAGCGTGTTTCCAAACACATCCTGATACTTGGCAGGCTTTCCTTTGTCGGTGTCAGTGAGGCGGCGGCCTGTCTCCGGGTCAAACTTTCCCGGCGCATGCCATATTGTAGCCTCCTCTTCGGCAGGCTTGTAGCCTTTTCCCTTCACAGTGTGCAGATGCAGCAGCTTGGGTCCCTCCATGTCTTTCAGTTGCTGGAAAATGCGCACCAGCTCCTTCACGTCGTGTCCGTCGAACGGACCGAAGTATCTTATGTTCATGCCCTCGAAGATGTTCTGCTGATGGCTTATTGCCGATTTCAGGGCATTACTGAGCCTCAGTATGCCGTTCTTGCGGTCGGCCTCAAGCATTCCCTTGCGGTTCATCCATCGCGAGATTCTGAACTTTATGTCGTTGTAGGTCTTGTTGGTGTTGAGCCCCAGCAGATACTGCTTCATTCCTCCCACGCTCCGGTCAATCGACATGTTGTTGTCGTTGAGGATTATAAGCAGGTTGTTGGGAATCGACGAGGCATTGTTCAGTCCCTCGAACGCCAGTCCGCCGCTCATAGCCCCGTCGCCAATCAGCGCCACCACGTTGTGGTTGGTGCCCGCCTTCTTTTCAGCCACCGCCATGCCGAGCGCTGCCGAGATTGAGTTGCTGGCATGTCCGCACACAAAGGTGTCGTACTCGCTTTCCAGCGGCGAGGGGAACGGCATTATGCCGTGCAGCTTGCGGTTGGTGCAGAACCGGTCCTTGCGCCCGGTGAGAATCTTGTGACCGTATGCCTGATGCCCCACGTCCCACACTATCCGGTCGTCCGGCGTATTGTAGACATAGTGCAGAGCCACCGTTATTTCCAAAGCTCCGAGGCTGGAAGCAAAATGTCCCGGGTTTACCGACAGCTCTTTCACAATGTCGGCACGCAACTCCTCGCAGAGTTGCGGAAGCTCGTCAACTTTCAGCTTGCGCAAGTCTGCCGGATAGGTTATTTTGCCTAATAGGCTGTTGTGTTTTTGTTCCACTCTATTCTTCGGTTATATAAACAGAGTGCAAAGGTAGTGATTTTTTCCGACACTTCCAAATTAATGACGAAAAAAAGGAGTTGAGAGAACATTCTCCCAACTCCGTTGTCCCGATAAGCAGCGCGATGGTTATTTCACGATAACCTTTTTGCCGCCTATGATGTTGATGCCCTTGCCTGCCTTCTTCAGACGCTGTCCAGCAAGGTTGTAGATCTTGTCATCAGCCGATGCAGCACTTTCAATCTCTTCAATGCCAGTGGCTTCCTGAGCCACAGTAGCCTCACCGAGACCACCCATCTCATTTGCTGCACGTACCGACCATTCAGCCGTTGTGTCATCGATGGTGTAGGTAGATTCAGTTGTGAAACCAACTACTTTCCCATTCTTGCAAACGGCATACAGCAGTGCGTAGTCGTCGTCATCCCAAGTCAGGGTTGTTGCAGTATACTTAACATTCTTTGGAGCCGAAGCCTGCTCGGTATAGATTGTTGGATCCCAGTCGCCAAACATGTTGTGCATGTCTCCAATCTCGGCAGCTTCCTCAGCTGTCAGGACTGGTTCGTTAGGATTGCCGCCAAGAACCTTTATACGAGAACCAAGGTCGAGCGGAGTGCCGCTTGCCGATACGCTGTTATACTCAGCCATGCGGGTACATCCGTCAGAACTCATGTTTGTCCATCCTGCAGCACTTGGAACAGCTTCCATCTTGGTGTCTATAAAGTACACCTCTGCACCCTTTGTCCAAGGACGTCCAAGATAGTAGTTGCCGTTCACCTTTTCGGTTTCCCCCTTGATGGTACAGTCTTTGAATACATATCCATACTTCACATTGTCACGTGGAACGGCAATATAACCGCCTTCCTCGCACATCTGGAGAGTAACACCGTTGTAGAACACATCACCGCTACCGCAGAGGAAGTCGGTACGTCCGCGAAGCAGACCTCCCTCAAAATAATATGTGCTCTGTGTGCGGTCGCTTACATAAGTGTCCTGATAAGCCCACAGACATACGTCCTTGCAGATGGTCTTGTCACCGCCGTCAACGAGCACAACATTGCGTCCTGTGGCGTCAGGTGTGTTTGTCTTCAGTGTTATGTCCTCAAAGTATGTGTTTGTTGCACTGCCTGTAAGGTAGAGCACGCCACTTTCACGGATACCCTCAAGAGGATTTGCCTGCCCCCCCTTTCCTGCATCAGGATTGGATGCAAGGTCGTTTGGCATGGTGTTGGCGATGGTTGTCTTTTCCATATCCTCTCCGATTATAGATACATTTGGAGAGCTGAACGATGTCTTGGGATCCGGATAGCTCTTGCCGTCTGAACCAGTCACCATCACATTGTTGTTTGCAGGAATGATGTAGTCGCCCTGCATCACAAATATGCGATAGCGCTTGCTCTTGTCCTGACGTGCAGAGGCAGCGGCAAGTGCCTCAGTGAATGTGCCGTCTGTAGGAACGACAAAGTCATACAGGGCTTTTGTAACCACAGGCTTTGTCATTGTTGTAAACACGATGGTTATGTCCTCATTGAGAACGTTGTTGCCCGAGAGGTCAACCACAGAGCCGGCATACAGTTTGAATGTATATTCTGTGGCATAGCTGAGACCCTTATACTGTGCGATTACGGTCTTGCCGCTTGCGGTCAGCGTTGTCTCGTTCCCGCCAAGAGTTGCCTTTGCCTTTGCTGTAAGCTGTACTTTCTTGTCGAATGTCAGAACCACGCGGCCGTTTGCAGATGCGTTGTCGGCACCTTCGACAGGCACCTTGCTGACTATTGCGGGAGCCTTGCCGTCGTCATAGATGGCTGCCTCAGCCAGTATGAAGATGTTGCTTATTGCTGTACCGTCATTATCAGGTGCAGATGTTCCCACGACTTCACTCTCAAAATCCGGCATCCAGCGGATGAACAGAGATTCTGCGTGGTTACATTCTGTGGGGAGAGTTGCGTTGAGGTCATACACCACTTTGGTTGATGCAAGCTTTGTTTCTCCTGCATCTTTCCATTCTGTGCCGTCGAATGAATACTGGAGCACAACGCGCGAATAAGCGTTATAGTTGCAGAGCAGCTGGCTCTTCACCTGAATGTTGGTGAAGTCCTTGGCATTAATCTTTGTCTGGTAGTGATACTGTCCGAGCTTCTTCCAGTTTACTGCTGCACCTGCCATGCTTTCATAGCCGTTGGCACCAACTGTGCTCTTGTCGAGCCAGCCCTGTGTGTTGCCTTCATTGTCAATGAGAATGAGCGATGTTGCCTCGTTGTCAGCTGTGCTGTGGAAGTCTGCCACACGACCATTGTTACCGACATTGTAGAAGTCCCAGCCCACGATATAGTCTTTTGCGGAGAAGTTGGCTGTGATATTCACATTGTCTGTCATCTTCACCTTAATCTCTGAGTTTGTCTGTCCGTCACTCCAGTTTGTAAAGGTGATGATTTCGTTGCCTGTAGCTGTGAGAGTCACTTCAACGCCCTCCTCATACATGTTCTTGCCGTCAACAACTGTAGGAGCCGGTGTCGGCTGAACCTGATAGAGGTTTGCGCCACCCTCCACGTTGTATGCAAGCTCGTAAGTGTTCACCTTCTTGAAGTTTGCAGTAAGCTCTGCATTGGCAGTTACGGTGTACTTGAACTTAGCCTCAGTTGAAACCTCATTGCCAGCGGCATCTGTCCAGTTCTCGAAATGATAACCGAAGTTAGGAGTTGCGGTAAGAGTAACCTCAGAACCGTCCTCATATTCGTCAGCCTTTGGATATACTGTTACTGTTCCAGCCTCTGCAGGAACTGCGGCTGCAGTGAGAGTGTATTTAGCCACATCTTCTGCGGTGCCGTTCAGCAATCCTTCAATGTGTACATCGCTGAAACCACCTTCTTTAGAACTTCCAACGCCGACAGTTGCCGACAGGGTAAACTCTTCTGTGGTGGTAAGAGCCTTCCGCTGCGTTTCAGTAAGCTCAATCACAAACTGATTTGTATAGTTTGCGCTGGAGCCAAATTTGTCGTCTGCCTGTGATTTGTTGTTACGCGGAGCGGTGAATGTTCCAAGTGTTTCAACAGTTCCGTCAGCAAGGCGTGCTGTTACCACCACACCGTTTTCTGCATCAGTACCAAAACGCTGTATATAAGCACTTACTTTGGTAGGAGTGAAAGTCAGTCCCTTCGATGGCTTCACAACCCATTCAACAGCTGTAGTTGTTCCTGCAGGTCTCAATTTCAAGAAATTCACGGCATTTCCTTCAGCATCCTTGGCCTGACCTGTACCTGTACCTTTTAAGGTAATGTCTCCAATATTTGCCACAGCCGATGCGAAGCCGCCTTCTGGAGTAGTGATTGCCGATTCAAAATTGTTTTCAGAGTTGAAGCTCCATATTGCCGTGGCAGGTTCGTTTGTATAGGTCTTTCCGCCGGCAGCCTGTATTACCGGCAGCACCACCTGTACATATCTATAATAAGTACCATCGCCGATAACCACGTTTATAGTCTCGGCAGTATTTGCGATTGTATAAGAGATTGTTTTGCCGCTTGTATAGTCTGTCTGTCCGTCAATAGTAGTAGTGGTGATGGCATTGTATGCCTCCAGACTCACCACAGCTCCCTTGCACGATGGAATAATAAGTGTTGTACCACTGTTCATCTGGCACCAGTCAGTCCAGTTTCCGTTGGCAATCTTGCCTGGTTGTGTTGCAAACTGCAACTTCACGTCAATAGTCTGTCCGTTCACCACAGCCTGAGTCACATAAATTCCAGACTTGCCCTCGTATGCCATTGTTGGTGCACCATTCTTGCGCTGGAAGTCAAATTTGAGCGTCACAGCCTCTTTGCGGTCTGCCAGCGAAACTGTATTGTCGGTGAACACAGGGGTAAGAGTGGCATTCTCGCTTACAGTCAGTTCTTCGCCTATGGCGTAAGTCTTTGTGCCGTCAGTCCATCCTGTGAGAGTCTTGCCCTCAACATACAGAGTACGGTTTACAGGAATGACCATGGTCTTTCCTATCTCAACCTTCTGAGCCTCGGGAAGCAGGTCACCCTCGGCAGTGACATCGCCGAGTGAGAAAGTGACGGTAGTCTCCTCCAAAATCTCCGACGGGTCTGCCTTCTCCACAGCTATGTATGGGGTGTAGCCGCCGCCCGAGATGGTGAGCGTTGTGGCATCGCTGCCCTTATAGTAGGCAGAAACGATGTTGGCAGCCTTGTCCTGATGGTAGCAGGCTCCATTGTTGGTGTTGAATGTCGCCACGGTCTCGCCGCTGGCATTCTTAACAGTCACGTCTCCGCCCCATGCACAGCTTCCCATGGAAACCTTCACAGGTCCCTCAACTGCCACAGTTGCCGAAAAGTTGCCCCATCCATGTTCATTGGAGTGGAACTTACCGTTAAGCACAATGTTTGCGGTGGCATCGTCGGCAGCAACGCGCGTTGCGCTGCCATCGTCTCCGATGACCACACCAAACGAGAAACTTGAGCCATTGGTCTTTTCTTCCTCTGACAGAAGATTACCATTTGTCAAATCAATTTTGATGTCCTTGAATGCCGCTGATGCAGGAATGGTTCCTATACACAACAGCAGTTGCATGAGAAAGACACCGAGAAGTAATTTCTTCTTCATAAATTTTTGTGTTAAAAGAATTAGTTTTTGACGTTATTAAAATTAGTTTTTGCATTTAATTTGGGCGCAAAGGTACAAAGAAATAATGTGATTTTTGATAAAAATACCCTAAAATAATGTCGTAATCGTTTGCGGACGTGAACGTATCGTTTGCGCGCGTGAACGTATCGTTTGCAACTCTAAACGATACGTTTGGAGTTGCGAAGCCATGGTTCTGCGGTCTGCCACGTTGCCACGTCTGCCACGTGTTTTCGAACTTTTACTATATACGCGCAGGAAAAATATATAATCGAAAATAATTTTCCTGCCCGCGCGCGTATAAAAATTTAAGAAATCCCGATACAAACGTGGCAGAGTGGCAGAGAAAATGTTCTTTTTTTCCTTTTTGTTCTTTTTTTATGGAATTTTTAGTTTAGAAAAGTTTTTTTTGTTTGGCTATATTACAAATAATGTGTAATTTTGCAGCCGATTAGTTTTAAATAAATTGCAAAAGTAGTTATGAAAAAGAATGTATTTATACCGCTTATCGTGATTTTTGCCTTGTTGCTCTGTGGAATCGGCTATCTTGCCTTCAGTCTCAACGAGCAGAAGGCAGCCAATGAGGAAATGCAGGAGCTTGCCGCTCTCGACAAGAAGGAAATGGAGAACGAATACGAGCAGTTCGCCCTGCAGTACAGCGAGATGAAGACAAAGATAAACAATGACTCCATCATAGCACAGCTCACCCAAGAGCAGATGCGCACACAGGAGCTGCTTGAGGAGTTGAAGCAGGTGAAGAGCAGCGATGCACGCGAGATAGCCCGACTGAAAAAGGAGCTTGCCACGGTGCGCAAGGTACTGCGCAGCTATGTGATGCAGATTGACTCGCTCAACCGTCTGAACGAGCATCTCTCGCAGGAGAACACCCGCATTAAGGCTCAGAACGACGAGGCTAACCGCCAGATAGCCGGACTGAGCAGCGAGAAGGCAAGCCTGTCTGAAAAGGTGGCAATAGCCGCACAGCTCGACGCCACAGGCATAAGCATGACCTTGCAGAACAAAAAAGGCAAGGCGGCAAAGAAGGTGAAGGATGCAAAGACCATCGTGGTGAATTTTACAATAGCAAGAAACGTGACCGCAGCTAATGGAGTGCGCACACTCTACGTGAGAATACAGACACCAAACGGTGATGTGCTCAACGGCGGAAGTTTCAACTATGAGAACCGCACCATGGCATACTCGATGAAGAAGGCGGTGGAGTACACAGGCGAGGCTGTGGGAGTGACCACTTACTGGAACGTGGGGGAATTTCTGCAGGCAGGCACTTACATCGTGAGCATCTTTGCCGACGGCAACATGATTGGCTCGAGATCTTTCTCTTTTAATAAGTAAAGGTATGAAGAATTTCATTACTTTTCTCCTCATCGTCTCTGCGATGCCTGTCGCGGCACAGCAAACTCTGAGCCTCGACAGCTGCAGGGCATTGGCTCTGCGCAACAACAAGCTGCTGGGAGTGGCAAAGGTGAAGCAGGATGTGGCGAAAAACATGAAGAAATCGGCACGCACAAAATATCTGCCTAAGGTTAGCGCCACGGGGGGATATATGTACACCAGCCGTGAAATTTCCATCCTCAATGGTAACCAAAAGAACACGCTCTCAACAATGGGCACCACCGTGGGAGGAATGCTGGGGCAGATAGGGGTGACGCTGCCCAACGTGGACGTGACACTCAATACTATAGGGCAGCATATCGTGGATGCTTTCCACACCGATACCCGCAACATGTTTGCAGGGGCGGTGATGGCAACCCAACCGATATATACAGGCGGAGCGATAACTGCCGCCAACCGAATGGCAGACATCAATATGGAGATGGCTGCAAACGGTACCGCCACCATGCGCCAGGCAACGGTGTATGAAACCGACCGCGCATACTGGACCGTGGTGTCGCTGAAACACAAGAAACGTCTTGCCGAGAGTTTTCTGACATTGGTGAAAAAACTCGACAGCGACGTGCAGAAGATGATTCGCGAGGGAGTTGCCACACGCAGCGAGGGACTCAGCGTGAGCGTGAAGGTGAACGAGGCGGAGATGACTGTGATGAAGGTGGACAACGGGCTGACTCTTGCCCGTATGCTGCTGTGCCAAATATGCGGACTGCCAAGCGACACTGACATAGTGCTTGCCGATGAGGACACTGACAACATTGCTGATATAGGAATGGTGAAGACTGTTGCCGACAAAGAAACGATGCTGCGCAACCGCCCAGAGTTGAAAGCCATGCAGAACATGGTGGATATGAGTCAGCAGAGTGTGCGCCTGATTAAGGCAGGCAATCTGCCGAAGGTGATGCTTATGGGAGGCTATGCCGTGAGCAACCCTAACGTCTACGACGGTTTTCGCCGCTCGTTCGCAGGAGTATGGAACGTGGGCGTGCTTGTCAGTGTACCGGTGTGGAACTGGGGCGATGTTGCCTATAAGGCGCGTGCAGCCAAGGGAGCCGGAGCAATAGCAAAATTAGAGATGGCAGAGGCACAGGAGAAGATGGAGCTGCAGATGACCCAAAGTTCGCACAAGGTGAGCGAGGCACAAAAGCGCCTGCAAATGGCTGAGGCAAACATCAGCCGTGCTGACGAGAACCTGCGTTGCGCCAACCTCGGATTCCATGAGGGTGTAATCTCAAGTACAGTGGTTATGGAGGCACAGACAGCATGGATGGAAGCGCAAAGCCAGAAGATTGACGCGGAGATTGATGTAAGAATGTCGCACGTTGACCTGCGCAAGGCAATGGGAGAGCTGGAGTAATTCGTAAATCATAACTCAAAATAAAATAAATTATGAGCGAGAAATCACAACACAATAACGTAATGCTTGCCGTACTGGCGTTTACCGCCGTAGTGCTGGTGGTTTGTGTGACAGGTTATTTTATCATACGCACTGAGCCTGAGACCATTCAGGGACAGGTGGAGGTGACCGAATACCGTGTATCGAGCAAGGTGCCAGGCAGAATACTTCAGCTGTATGTCAGCGAGGGTGACTATGTGAAGGCGGGTGACACGCTTGCTGTTATTGATGCGCCTGAGGTGAGGGCAAAGATGATGCAGGCGGAGAGTGCCGAGAGCGGAGCCAGTGCCCTGGAGCTGATGGCGCAGAATGGCGCGCGCCGTGAGCAGGTGCGCGGAGCTTACGAGCTGTTGCAGCAGGCAAAGGCAGGGCTGGAGATAGCCGAGAAATCATATAACCGTGTGCAGCGTCTGTTTGACGAAGGTGTGATGACACAGCAGAAGCGCGACGAGGCATACGCTGCCTACAAGGCAACCAAGGCACAGATGTTGGCGGCACAGAGCCAGTATGACATGGTGAAGAGCGGAGTGCGCCGCGAGGAGAAGCTCGCTGCCGCAGCACAGGTGAACCGCGCAAAGGGTGCCGTGCAGGAGGTCAGCGCTTACATCAACGAGACAGTGCAGACAGCGCAGATGGAAGGCGAAGTGAGCGAGGTGTATCCCAAGGTGGGTGAGCTTGTGGGAACGGGCAGCCCAATAATGTCGGTGTCGATAATGACCGACGTGTGGGGAACATTCAACGTGCGTGAGGATATGCTCAACGGCATGAAGGTGGGCGACACGTTCACTGCCTACTCGCCGGCATTCGACAAGGATATCCGCATGAAGGTGTACCACATAAAGGACCAAGGCTCGTATGCGGCATGGAAAGCAACGAAGGCTAACGGACAGTATGACTTGAAGACCTTCGAGGTGAAGGCGCGTCCTGTGGACAAGATTGAGGGACTGCGCCCAGGAATGTCACTGGTGATTAAAAGATAGGAATATTGAAAAGTGTAATTGACATAGCCCTGCGTGAGTGCGGCATAATCAGGCGAAAACCTATATATTGGTTTTGCGTGATTGTGTTTCCACTGCTTACCATGCTGTTCTTCACGTCAATAATGGACGAGGGACAGCCTGAAGACATGCCTGTGGGAGTGATTGACCTCGACAACTCCACCACATCGCGGAAGCTGACGAGACTGCTCGATGCCTTCCAGACATCGCACGTAGTGGCACACTATCCTAATGTGACCGAGGCGCGACGGGCAATACAGCGCAACGAAATCTACGCATATCTCTATATTCCGCAGCATACCGAGAGCAATCTGCTGGCATCGCGGCAGCCTGAAATATCGTTCTATTACTCCATGCACTCGCTCACTGCCGGGGCACTGCTGTTCCGCGACCTCAAGACTGTGTCGACGCTTGGAAGCGCGGCGGTGGGAAAGGCTACCATGACCGCCAAGGGAATGGACGAGGACAGAATCATGGCTTTCTTGCAGCCCATCACCATCGACCTGCACCCAATAGAGAACCCGTGGACCAACTACAACTTCTATCTCTCCGCGGTGCTTGTGCCCGGAGTGATAATGCTTTTCATATTTATTCTTACCCCCTATGTACTTGGAACCGAGCTGAAGTTCGGCACTGCGCGTGAGCTCATGGCGCGTGCCGGCAACAATATATATGTGGCAGTGGCAGGCAAGCTGCTGCCCTACACCCTGGGCTTTGTGAGCATCATGATGATTTATCTGCTCTACGTCTTCGGCGCACTCCATTTCCCGACAGCGGGCGGAGTGGGACGCATGCTGGCACTGTCGTTTCTGGCTGTGCTGCCGTCGCAGGCATTCGGCGCGTTCTGTTTCGGGCTCATGCCGTCGTTGCGCATGAGCATGAGTATCTGCTCGCTGTGGGCAGTGCTCAGCTTCTCCATTGCGGGCAACGCTTTCCCAGTGCCGGCAATGGACGCTCCGCTGCAGTCAGTATCATGGCTGTTTCCCTTGCGCCATTATTTCATGATTTATCAGGCATCGGTGTTCAATGACTACTCACTGTCGGGAGTATGGCTCAACATTATAGTGCTGCTGATGTTCTGCTTATTGCCGCTCACAGTGCTGCAGCGCATGAAGACCACGTTTAACACCTATACCTATATGCCATGACAATAATAAAAGACATGATTGGCAACCTGACACACGGATTCCGCAACATGTGCGATGTGTGGGCGGAGGAGATGCGTCGCATTTTCCACGACGAAGGTATGATTTTGTTTTTTATCGTCCTGCCTCTCTCTTACCCAATACTTTACTCATGGGTGTATAATAACGAGGTGGTGCGTGATGTTCCCGTGGCTGTGGTCGATGACTCGCGCTCACAGCTAAGCCGTGAGTTTATCCGTCTGTGTGACGGCACTGCTGATGTGGAGATTGTGGGCTATGCCGCCGACATGGACGAGGCGCGCAGAATGGTGGGCGAGCAGAAGGTGCGCGGCATATATCATATACCAAGCGACTTCGCCATAAGGGTGAACCGCGGTGAGCAATCGCCCATTGCCGTATATACCGACATGAGCCTTATGCTCAACTATAAGGCGATATTCCAGACAGCCACATCGGTGAGCACGGCGATGAACAGCAAGATACAGATAAAACTGGCAGGCAACTACACCGACCGTGAGGACGAGATAACCACTGCACCGTTAGCATTCCACGAGATAGCCATCTTCAACCCAACAGGAGGCTACGGCAATTTCATACTGCCGGCAGTACTCATACTGATATTGCAGCAGGTGCTAATACTCGGTGTGGGGCTTATGGCTGGAACAGCACGCGAGAACGGTCACTATGCCGAATACCGCAACATGAAAGCCCGCGGCATTGGAACACTCGGCACTCTAACAGGCAAGAGCCTGTGCTACTTCATGCTGTTTGCCGTAATCTGCCTTTATCTCACGGTCATTGTGCCGAGGCTTTTTAGTTTCGTGTCATTAGCGCAGCCGATGGATTTGCTTGCCGTAATGCTGCCCTTCGTGCTTGCCTGCATATTCTTTGCCATCACGGTGTCGGTGGCAGTTCACTACCGTGAGAATGTGCTGCTCATAGTGGTGTTTACCTCTGTGCCGATGCTCTTTCTCTCAGGCGTGTCATGGCCACAAAGCAACATCCCGTGGTTCTGGCAGAGCATATCTTGGCTCATCCCCTCAACTTTCGGTATACGTTCCTTTGTGCGCATGAACACCATGGGAGCCACCCTTGTCGACTGCATGACAGAATGCCGTGCACTTTGGGCTCAGGTGGCGTTCTACTTCGTCACGGCATATATAGTGATAAAATTTAGACAAAAGGAATATAATGAAAAATAACCCTACACTCCGAACTCCAAACTCCACATTGGTTTTGCCCCCCGAGTGGGCAGAGCAGGAGGCGGTGCAGCTCACGTGGCCACACGCCGGCACCGACTGGGCATACATGTTGCCGGAGATTACCGACACCTATATAAATATGGCTGCCGAGATAGCCAAGCGTGAGCGTCTTATTATTGTTGCTCCCGATGCAGACGCCATGGACGACGTTCTTGACCGTATCTTTGAGCTTGCCCCCGGTGGCGACATAATGGTGGTGGAATGCGATACTGACGATACATGGGCACGTGACCACGGTTTTATCACCCTTACCGACGGCAAGGGGGGCAAACGTCTGCTTGACTTCCGCTTCAACGGCTGGGGAGAGAAGTTTGCCGCCGACAACGACAATGCCATCAACCGCAATCTCTACGAGATGGAAGTGGTGGAAGGCGAATATGAGAATCATCTCGACTTTGTGCTTGAAGGCGGCTCAATAGAGAGCGACGGCAAGGGCACTGTGTTCACCACATCGCCGTGTCTGCTGGCGCCCCACCGCAACCAGCCGCTCACTAAGGAGCAGATAGAGGAGGAGCTGAAGCGCCGCCTGCACGCCAGCCGCATTGTATGGATAAACCACGGCAATCTGACTGGCGATGACACCGACGGGCACATAGACACTCTTGTACGCGTGGCTCCCGATGACACCTTATTATATATAGGGTGTGACGATGAGAACGATGAGCAGTATGCAGAGCTGCACGCCATGGAGGAAGAGCTGAAATCGCTTCGCACTGAGAGCGGCGAGCCCTACCGCCTGCTGCGCCTGCCAATGCCTGCGCCGATAATAATCGACGGCGAGAGGTTGCCTGCCACCTACGCCAACTTCCTAGTTATCAACGGTGCGGTGCTTGTGCCCACATACAGCCAGCCCGACAACGACCGCCGTGCCATGGAAATCATTGCACAGGCTTTCCCCGACAGGGAGATGGTGGCAATAGACAGTGTACAGATAATACGCCAGCATGGCTCAATCCATTGCTGCACAATGCAAATTTCAAAATGAGAAAACTGAAAGTAGGTTTCCTGCAACAGCACAATGTGGCTGACCGAAAAACCAATATCATAAGGCTTGCCGAGGGCATTGCAGACCTTGCCAAGCGTGGAGCGCAGCTCATTGTGCTGCAGGAGCTCCACAACTCGCTTTATTTCTGTCAGGTGGAGGATGTAGACAACTTCGACCTCGCCGAGACCATTCCCGGACCGAGCACCAGCCTCTTTGGCGACCTTGCCCGCCGCTATGGTGTAGTGATTGTAACCTCGCTGTTTGAGAAACGTGCCGCCGGACTCTATCACAACACCGCGGTGGTGATAGAGCGCGACGGAACCATTGCCGGCACCTACCGTAAGATGCACATCCCCGATGATCCTGCCTATTACGAGAAGTTCTACTTCACCCCCGGCGACCTCGGTTTCCGTCCCATCGACACTTCCGTGGGACGTCTCGGTGTGCAGGTGTGCTGGGACCAGTGGTATCCCGAGGGTGCCCGTCTCATGGCTCTTGCGGGAGCAGAGATTCTTATCTATCCCACAGCCATAGGATATGCCGCCAACGATGATGCCGAGGAGCAGCAGCGCCAGCGCAGGGCATGGCAGACGGTGCAGCGCGGTCATGCCGTGGCTAACGGGCTGCCTGTGGTGGCAGTCAACCGTGTGGGCTTTGAGCCCGATCCTTCCGGTCAGACCGAGGGCATAATGTTCTGGGGCACGTCGTTCGTTGCCGGTCCGCAGGGAGAAATAATCTATGAGGCTTCCGACAACGATGAGGAAAGCATCATTGTGAGCATCGACCTTGACCACAGCGAGCAGGTGCGCCGCTGGTGGCCGTTCCTGCGCGACAGGCGCATCGAGGAGTTTGGAGACTTGACAAAGAGGTATCGCGATTAGAACAGCCTATTTTCGGAGTCTGCATAAAAAACATTAAAAAATCTTTTAATATTTTGCTATGTGCCAGTTTATTAGTAATTTTGCCGCTCATTTATATAATATATTATAATAAAGGTACAATAAGGATAAGAAAATGATAACAGTAACAAATCTTGCCATACAGTTTGGCAAAAAAGTTCTTTACAAGGATGTCAATCTAAAATTTACACCAGGAAACATATACGGCGTTATAGGCGCCAACGGAGCAGGCAAATCAACACTATTGAGAGCCATCAGCGGAGAACTTGAGCCTAACAAAGGAACAGTGGAGATGGGACCGGGCGAGCGCCTGTCGGTGCTGGAGCAGGACCACTTTAAGTATGACGAGTTTACAGTGATGGACACCGTGCTCATGGGGCATGCCCCGCTTTGGGCAAACATGAAGGAGCGCGAGGCTCTCTATGCCAAGGAGGAGATGACTGAGGAAGACGGTGTAAAGGCAGCCGACCTTGAGATGGCTTTTGCCGAGATGGACGGTTGGGAGGCAGAGAGCAATGCAGCACAGCTATTAGGCAACCTCGGTATCGTGGAGGACAAGCATTATAAAGGCATGAACGAGCTGTCGAACAACGAGAAGGTGCGCGTGATGCTGGCAAAGGCTCTCTTCGGCAATCCCGACAACCTGCTGCTCGATGAGCCTACCAACGACCTCGACCTCGACACCGTGCAGTGGCTTGAAGAATACCTCAGCAATGTAGAGCAGACAGTGCTCGTGGTGAGCCACGACCGTCACTTCCTCGATGCTGTGAGCACACAGACCGTGGACATCGACTTCGGCAAGGTTACTGTATTCTCGGGCAACTACTCGTTCTGGTACCAAAGTTCACAGTTAGCTCTGCGTCAGGCACAGAACCAGCGTCAGAAGGCAGAGGAGAAGCGCAAGGAGCTGGAGGAGTTTATCCGCCGTTTCTCTGCAAACGTGGCAAAGAGCAAGCAGACAACATCGAGAAAGAAGATGCTGGAGAAGCTGAACGTGGAGGAGATACGCCCGTCATCACGCAAATATCCAGGCATTATCTTCCAGATGGAGCGCGAGCCGGGCACACAGATTCTTGAGGTCAGCGGTCTGAAGGCAGTGGAGCCCGACGGAACAGTGTTGTTCGACAATGTTAGCTTTACAATAGAGAAGGGACAGAAGACGGTGTTCCTGAGCCACAATCCAAAAGCTATGACGGCACTCTTTGAGATTATCAACGGCAACCGTCAGGCTGACGCCGGCGAATATAAATGGGGTGTGACCATCACCACAGCCTATCTGCCACTGGACAACACCGAGTTTTTCCAAAGCGAACTGAACCTCGTGGACTGGCTGAGCCAGTACGGCAAGGGCAACGAGGTGCAGATGAAGAGCTTCTTAGGTCGCATGCTGTTCAAGGAGGAAGATGTGCTGAAGCATGTCAACGTGCTGTCGGGAGGCGAGAAGATGCGCTGCATGATAGCGCGAATGCAACTGAAGAATGCCAACTGCCTGATTCTCGACACCCCAACCAACCACCTCGACCTTGAGAGCATACAGGCATTCAACAACAACCTTGTGAACTTCAAGGGCAACATCATCTTTGCCAGCCATGACCATGAGTTCATACAAACCGTTGCCGACCGTATAATTGAGCTTACACCCCACGGCACAATAGACAAGCTGATGGAGTATGACCAATACATCTACGATGAGCAGATAAAAGAGCAAAAGGCAAAGATGTATGCTCAATAAGTCTGTTTGGCACAACATTTGCAAAGTATGATTTCAGAAAATCATAACAAAAACAAAAAGCAATGAAAAAAGAAGAAATAGATATGGAGGAAAAGCAGAACGGACAGGCTGCACAGCAGACCGACGACTGCGAAAAACCGCAGGCTGACAGCAACGACACTGAAGCCGCAGCTGACAACATGACAGAGGAGGCTGACAATGTGGCAGAAGAAAAAGAGGAAGAAAAAGACCCGCTGACACTGGCACAGGAAGAGGCAGCCAGCCTGAAGGACAAATATCTGCGCTCGGTGGCAGAATTTGACAACTACCGCAAACGTATGCTCAAGGAGAAGACCGAGCTGATACTCAACGGCGGCGAGAAGGTGATAACCGCCATACTGCCAGTGCTCGACGACATGGAGCGTGCCATAGAGAACGGCAAGAAGACAGACGACGTGGCTGTGCTGCAGGAAGGCATGGAGCTGATTTACCAGAAATTGATGAAAATTCTGGAAGGTCAGGGTGTAAAGAAGATGGACACCACAGATGCTGACTTCAACACCGACGTACACGAGGCTATAGCAATGGTGCCTGGCATGGGCGATGATAAGAAGGGCAAGGTGATTGACTGTGTGCAGACAGGATACACCTTGAACGACAAGGTGATACGTCACGCCAAGGTGGCTGTGGGACAGTAAGGAAATGAAGAATTACGAATTATGGCACAGAAAAGAGATTACTACGAGGTGCTTGGCGTAAGCAAAAACGCCAGTGCTGACGAAATAAAGAAAGCCTACAAGAAGTTGGCGATAAAATATCACCCCGACCGCAATCCGGGTGATAAGGAAGCAGAGGAAAAGTTCAAGGAGGCCGCTGAGGCTTACGATGTACTGCACGATGAACAGAAGCGCCAACAGTACGATCAGTTCGGCTTCGACGGTCCTGCTGGCGGAGGCTTCGGAGGCTTCAATGCCGGCAGTATGAATATGGATGACATATTCTCAATGTTTGGCGACATCTTCGGAGGACGCGGAGGCTTCGGAGGCTTTGGCGGTGGCGGTTCACGCCGTCCGCAAAAGCAGCGCGGCAGCGACCTCCGTCTCAAAGTGCGCCTGTCGCTTTCAGAAGTGTCAACGGGTGTCAACAAGAAGTTCAAGGTGCGCAAGGATGTGGCATGCTCGGCTTGTCACGGCAGTGGTGCCGAGGCGGGCAGCGGCAGCGAGACCTGTCCCACATGTCACGGCAGCGGCGTGATAACCCACACCACGCAAAGCATTTTCGGAATGATGCAGACCCAGGGCGTATGTCCCACCTGCAACGGTTCGGGCAGCGTGATTAAGAACAAATGTAAGTCATGTCACGGCTCGGGTATTATGAAGGGGGAGGAAGTTGTGGAAATCAATATTCCTGCCGGTGTTGCCGAGGGTATGGTGGTGAACGTTCCCGGCAAGGGCAACGCTGCCCCCAACAACGGAGTGAACGGCGACATTCAAGTGTTTATTGAGGAGGAGGACAACGACACCTTCGTTCGCGACGGCAACAATCTGATATACAACCTGCTTCTCGACTTTCCCACTGCTGCTCTCGGAGGTGACGTGGAGATACCCACTATTCAGGGCACACGCCTGAGAGTGAAGATAGAACCGGGCACACAGCCAGGCAAGACTCTCCGTCTGCGCGGCAAAGGTCTGCCGGCAGTACAGGGCTACGGCAGAGGCAACGGCGACCTTGTGGTGAACATCAGCGTATATGTGCCAAAGACTCTCAGCAGAGACGAACGCGAGGCTATAGAGAAGTTCAAGAAGAGCGATAATTTCAAAGGCGACAGCGCCACAAAGCAGAGCATATTCCAGAAATTCAAGAATTATTTTAACTGAGATAACAGCGATATAAAGACACAGACGGGCAGATTTGTTTTCTAACAAATCCACCCGTCTGTCTGTATATACAATAAAGTCCATTTTTTTAAGGCAGACCTACCTTAATTGGAAATAAAAAGAACTTGTATATGCTTATTGCTAAAGATGGGAATTTATAGAAACAACCTAAAGAAAAAAGTGACCCCGATGGGATTCAAACCCATGACCTTCAGAACCGGAATCTGACGCTCTATTCAGCTAAGCTACAGGGCCAACATCTATGATATTTTTAAATAACGCTGCAAAGGTACTGCTTTTTTTTGAAATATCCCAAGGTTTGGCTGGAAAAAATATAAAAATGAAATAAAAACACCAACTTGCAAATAGAAGTAAAACAAAAATGCACGAGAACTAACTCACAATTCCTGCTTTTACCCATTCTTTGGCTATGTCGGTGGCATCGACAAGAGCCGTGACACGATCTATGCCATACTCCTTCACGAGTACATCGGCGAGCATTTCCTCAGTAAACTCAATATTTTCAACTGCATTCCACAGCAGCGTAGCAGACTCATTGAGATGTATCACATTACTGAAGTCAATGTTTTCCTTGCCTTCTGCCACTATGATATTTTCGCCGCAAATGTTATGAAGCTTGAAACCTGATTTGATTTTCATTGTTGTATTGTTTTTTATATTGTTATTTTTTTGTTTTCTTTTGTTTTTGCAACAAATTTATGACTATACGGTGGCTGTGTTATCTTGAAAGTGGCATAACCACTCTACGGTGAAAAGCCAGCAGATAGCGGCGTAATGGCCGCAACGTCATCCATAGCCGTGAATAAACGCGCCATTTGACAGACCTCACGCCACATGACTTTTGACAATCTTTACGATAGAATCCTGTGGCAGTTGCCAATATGTCGCTACGCCTGCAGTGTTCTGGCGTAAGGTTGCCGTCGCCAAGCAGTGTGATATTGTCACATGATATTTCTATTATGCGGTGAATTACGTATTTGCCCGTAGGCAGATGCGCCAGCACCACATCGCCACGTCGAAGACTTCCAGTATCCACACGACAGAGTACAGCCTTATCGCGTCCATCCTCAAGAAACGGACGCATGCTATATCCGCGCAACGGCAGGGTAACGCTATGCCCCTTGCCTATCAGCTCCACCACCTTGGGCAGAAGCACATCGTTGGGCAATGTCATTGCCGGCTTACTTGATTGTGACATATCAATGCTGCTTCATTGTCCGGCAGACAGTGCATGGTGTACACCGGAATGTGTGAGATTACTTTTCCTATGGTTTCGCAGAGCATACCGTGCAGGTGCTTGTCGGTCTTCATTGTAGAGCATGCCGGCAGTATGGCTGCAAAAGCATGTATGGTGTCATTCCGCTCTATGCTGTTGACTTTAGCACGGCTGATTTTCACTATTGCCCCGGCGGGGAATTTCTCCTGACGGTAACAAGGAGTCTTGCCGCTCCATGGCGAACCGTAAACCATGACGGTGCCGTTTACAATCCTCAATATCGGATTGTCGTCGTTGAGCAGATGCGTATCTGCTATATTTTTCAGCCACAGGCTGCTGTGGGTGCTCTTGCCCGTGCCACTTTTGGCTATAAAGGGATAAGCCTTGCCCTCTGCCACCACACACGAGGCATGAATGAGCAAGGTGTCGCAAGGACACGATGCAAAGGCAAACATAAGCATCAGCGCATTGTTGAGCCCCTGAGAACGCATGGCTCCGCTGCCGTATAACACACACTGGCACTGACTGAAATCGCCATTGCTCAACAGGCGGCAGCAAACATCACCCGATATATTCTTTATCTCATAATGATAGCCTCCGTCCCTAATACTGTGTACAATAATATCTCCGTTGCCTGTATCGAAACATCCTGTCTCTTCGATAAATTCACAATCGGGCAACCCGTCAGCCACGGTGAGCGTAAACAACAGCGGCAGAGTATCCGATACACAGCCGGCAACAAAAGGAGCAAACGACGGCAACAGCTCCATGCTGTTGTCATCGTTTGCGGTATCAAACACTATCCTCAGCCTGAAGTCAGCCACACAAAAGGTGTGTGACTGCGGCGTACGGCTGCCAATAATATGTACTGCTGACATTGCCGGCTGATTATTCCTCTGTAGCGCTTTCCTCCTCATCCTTTATTATGGTGAATCGGAAATCGTCCAGTTTAAGATACTTCACGTCAAACTTTCCCGATGACTTTGTGGTGTACAGAGCCCTTACCTTGCCAAGTTTTTTTGTTATCTTCTTTGCCTTGTCTGAGAACATCACGAAACAAGTGCGGTGGGGCTGTCCCATTTTTTCAGCAAGATACTCTTTCAACTGACTGGAATACATTTCTCTGTTTACCAGCATCTTCGACCGGGTGTCGTAGTTGGCGTTTTCAATCACCTGTACATCGGTGATATAGATTATAGAGTCGGTGAACGATGCCGAGCAACCGAAAAGATACAGATTCTTCTTCACTTTCTTGGCATATGCATCTGCCGGCACCATGACTGCCGCGACAGCAATCATCAATATTACGCATTTTGTCGCAAACTTCATTTTTTTGTTTTTATGTTTTACTTTATTCTTTGTGCAGCCTTATTCCTGTTTCTTGTTTCTCTGGCGCAGGTGGCGTATTGCCTTTTTCCTGATTTGGCGCACACGTTCACGGCTCAACCCCATCTCCTCGCCAATCTCGGCAAGCGTCATCATGGGTTTGCCTACACCGTAGCAATGGGCAATTACAGTGCGCTCACGTTCGTTCAGCACATCAAGCGCATCGGCAAGGTCGCCCATCACAGTAACATGCTCAGCCCTGTTGTCTGTTTCTTCCTCGTTGCCCGCCATGCCTTCCAGTCTGGTACTGGCGCTGTCGTTCAGCGGACAGTCGTTGATACCCAGCGCCTGTACTATGCTTTGGCGCACATAGTTGGCGGCATACGATGTAAACTTAGCACCCTTGCTGCTGTCGTATTTCTCAGCAGCCTTTATCAGCCCGATATATCCTTCGCTCACAAGGTCATCGAGCGCCACGCCCTTGTTGGCGTACTGTTTTGCCATGGCAACAACAAATCCCATGTTTTCTTCCACCAGCCGCTCTTTTTCCGTTGCCCTGTGTGGACGTGCTGCATTTTGTTTTGTCATAAACCCTATTGTTTTTTTGGATTATTTTTGCAAAGTTACGAATAAGCAAGGACAAGGCAAAATAAAGAGAACATTTTTAATGTTTTTTTTATTTTGCCTTGCCTGTCGCGAAATAACCTATTCCATACTTGATATCGTCACATCATCAAATTCATCGGTATGGTCAATAAGCCACTCTGTGTGTTTGCCGCGTTTCATCTTTATTTCAATGGTCACATCGTAAATCTTTCCTTGCGGTGTGCGCCGGTCGGCAATCTCGTACGAATACATTTCCATACCGCCTCGCTTAATTGTGTCTACAACATTCTTAACGCTGTCCTTCGACTTGGCTGTGAATGTAAGCATCACCCTCACCGTCCCCAGATGCGGGATGAGTGCATGGAGCACCTCCAATCCCATGAGCACCATTGCCGTAGCAATTACTGCTGCAATGTAAAGTCCCGTGCCGCATGCCAGTCCGATGGCAGCGGTTACCCACAGTCCCGCAGCCGTGGTCAATCCGCGCACCACATTTTTATGGAAGATAATTGTTCCGGCTCCCAGAAATCCTATTCCCGACACCACCTGCGCCGCCACTCGCGACGAGTCTTTCAGTGAAGCATCGAATCCGTATTGCGAAACAATGCAAAACAATGCGCTGCCCAAAGCCACAAGAAAATGGGTGCGGAATCCAGCCTCCTTCGACCGGTATTCGCGCTCCAGTCCAATGGCTCCTCCAAGCAACAGCGCCACGGCAAGTTTCAGAGAAATATCGCCAGTTATGTCTAACACCTGCTCCATTTCCGTCAATCCATGTGGAACACTTCCTGCAAAGGAATGGTCACAGGCGAATTGTCTTCATTAACCTCCATGATGTCAGCCATATAGTCCCACCATTTCTGCACTATGGGATTGAATCCCATGTCCTGCGATGATTCCCCGCCTCTGGTCTTCTGACATGCAAACAGAATATTGGTATCTTTGTCCCAATAGATGGAATAGTCGTAAACTCCACCGTCTGACAACATTTTCTTCAACTCCGGCCAAATGGCTGCATGACGTTTCTCATACTCTTTCTCAAAACCCGGTTTCAAGAACATTTTGAATGCTTCACGCTTCATAATAATATATATTTTTTTATGTGTATTGGTTTTATATTTGTGCCTTCTCTTATGGCAGAGCTTTCAGCCCTTCCCATTTCACGTTCCACTTGCCGTTGCGTGGAAAACCAGGATTACGGTTGCTGTTTCCGTCCCATCCCGCGCACATCATGGCGATGGCGGTGAGCAGACCGCCGTTACCAGGCAGATAGCAGCGCAGACGCTGGTCCTGATAGTTGTGACCGTTGGGCAGATAAGTATTGGTGCGCTTATCCATCAACAATGCGTTCACAGCCTTTTCCGGTTCACCCATCCTTGCGGCGTTCATCGCCACCATCGGGTAATCCCATCCCCAGGTCTTGTCCCAGTTCCATTTATCCCATATCCAGTTCAGCGTGTTCATCATCACTGTCGTGTTCACCAGTCTGCTCATCGGGAATATTCCCACGGCGCCGAGCACGGCAGGATGGTCGCTTGTCAGCCGTATGTCGCTATAGGTGTCGGTGGCAGTCTCGGCGGCAAGATACAGTGAGTCGCTGTTGTAAGCCAATGGAGCAAGAAGTTCCACAGTCTTATCCCATGCCTCCACGCGCTGCAGTCCGCGGCGCTCTCTCCACTGCTGCGCCACCTGCAGCGCAAAGTGCCAATAAGACAGTTCAAACGGAGAGTTCCAGGTTTCCGCAGCACGAAGAGTTTCCTGCGCAGGTATCATGCCTTTCAGCACAAAGCGTTCACGACCATTCAATGTGTCGGATGAAGCAAACGACTGCATCCACACAGCTGTCTCGTCAACCATCTCGCCGTAGCGGTCGAGTATCTCCTTATTGGGATTGGCTCTGTAAAGCAGTTCGGCAAGATATATGATGTGTGGCTGCTGCCATATAAGAAAGCTGCCCACCTTCGACGGTGCCTCAATTGCCGACGGGTCGGTCATCTTCATCCACCGCAATCCTTCGAATCCCTGACGGCGCGCTATTGCTCTTGCATTGCCGCTCGCGCTCTCATACCATCGCAGCGTGCGGTCGAGCAGCGCGCCGTGACCATAGAGCGGCAGCCATGACTGGTGCCACCATATCATTTCAAGATGGAATTTGCCAAACCATGAATTATATGTCAGTCCTGTCTCCTGAGGCGGCGCACTGCCTGCACACTGTATTGCCAGCAGATACTGGCTGAGCACTACTCTGCGCTCAAGCTCAGCGGCACGGCTGTCGGTGCACTCAGAAAAGTCCACGGCGGCTCCCGAGGTCCAGAAATCCGCCCAATATCCGGCACTTGATTTTGCCACAGTGGCAAAATCCGCAGCATCGCCGCTGACAGTCTGTTCCTGTGTAAATTCACAGCTACAATCCAGTTCCTTGCCTTTCGATGCAAGCACCCAGTAGTTTGGCGATTTCTCCTTCAGTGTGGCTTTGCCCGTCCAACTCACCTTTATATAATATATGGTGTTGTCTATTGTGCGTTTCAGTACAGCCCACTGTTTGCCGCCGTCAACCAGCTGTGTGGTGTGACGGTCGTTTGCATTCCAGTTGCAGGCATCATCGCAGTGACCGCCCGTGGGATAGGCAAACCGCAGATTCACGGCAGCCTTTGCCGAAGCCACAATATGCGTTGATACAATGTCACGCTGGGGATGGCACACCGTGCTCACCTCATAAGACGCTCCGCCCAGAGTAAACCGGCTGTCAATCCTGCCCTGCCACAAATCGAGAGTTTGTCTGGCATCCCTGACATCGGCAAGCGAAACATCCTTTCCTGTCTCCAGACCAATGCAGCCAAGATGCAGCCGGTGGGGATTAACGCGATACCACGTGGCAGCATCGCGTGCCCTACCCTTCTCCTTATGCTCTGTTGCATACAGTTCTTTATGACCGTGCCCGAAATCATATTCCTTAAACGACTCTTCAATCCTAAGTCCCTGCGGGTTGTCAAAACTATGCCAGCCCCACTGGCTTTGTGTGCCGAGAGGCACTCCATGACTGTAAGCCTCGGGAAAGGTCTGAAGTCCGGTGATGTCGGCGGTAAAGGCGAAGCCTCCGTTGCCCACACTAAGCGATGCCAAAGTGTCGGCAGCCTCAAGCCGCGGACTGTTGCGCTCCACCAATGCCTTACGGTCGATGGCGGCATTCGCCCACGCCATATTCCACAGCAAGCCAGCCACCACAACAATAGTTCTCAATCTCTTCATTTGTTTTGTAGTTTTATTTAAGCAGTATTTATTTTGCAAAATTACAATAAATATTTCAAACCGCAAAACAATACCCTGAGTTTTTTCAAATAAATAATCCCTTTTATCATACCTTGCCACAATACTTACCCTTGCAGACAACAAACAAGCCAATCACCACCGACGTGGCAAACTCTGACAGCGACAGTGCAAGCCATACTCCTGGAATACCGACAAGACTCGGCAACATAATGAAACATGGAATAAGAAACACTGCGCCGCGCAACAGCGAGAAAACAGTTGCAGGCACAACACGCTCCACGCTCTGAAAATAGCCAACAGCCACGATGTTGACGACAAAGAACACAAAGCCTGCCGAGAAATACGGAAAACCGTCGATGGCTATCCGGGCTGCAGGAGACAGCGGATTGACAAACAAGCTTACCAGCAAGTCAGGCACAAAGGTAAACGCCATGGTAACAGCAAGCCCGCACACAGCTGCGGTGGCAAGCGCAACGCATTCCGTTGACCTGACCCTGACAGCAAGTCCCAGTCCGAAATTATAGCTTATTATTGGCTGCGCCGACTGTGCAATGGCGTTACCCACCATAAACACAAAAGGAATGTAATAGCAGGCTATGCCGAAAGCCCCCACTCCATTGTCACCAAGATAATACATAAACACCTGATTACCCACAAACATCAGCACGGCAAGCGTCGCCTCGCCAAACAGTGCCGATGAGCCGATACGACACTGATAGCCGATGTTGCGCAACGACAGACGCAGGCTCTTGACACTCCTCTTGATGGGGCACAACCGCAGACTTCTGGCATAAAACAACAGATATGCCATCGCTATCAAACCTCCAAACACAGTGCTGAGCGATGTGGCAAACGCAGCTCCCCTTACTCCCCATCCAAGCGGAAAGATGAACAGCCAGTCAAGCACGACATTGGTGACGGCAGCCACTACATTGCACAGCATTGCAAGCATGGGAGAGCCGTCGAGACGGATAATGAACAGCGATACTGACAGCCATATCTGGAACACCCATGACGGTACATACCACAACAGATAATCGGTGACCATTGGCATGAGATGTTCCGATGAGCCGAGCAACCGGGCTGTGGCTTCTGGAAAGGTTAAAATCAACACTGACGGCACAAAAGCCAGCAGCGTGACAAACACCATGGCTTGGGTGACATTGAGCCGAGCCGCCTTTTGTCTGCCCCGCGACAGATGTATCGATGCCACCACGGAACAGCCAGCCCCTACCATCAGTCCCACGCCAGTGAACAGCATCAGCAGCGGAATACAAAGATTGATGGCAGCAATACCGTCACTGCCCACACCATGCCCCACAAATATCCCGTCGATGGCTGTAACCGCCGATATGCTCAGCATACCCAGCAATGTGGGAATGAAATACTTTCCAAACAGCAAAAACACATTCTGCGAACTCAAGTCAATTGCATCTTTCTTCATACTTTTTCCTCGTTGTTTTTGTTATACCTAAATTCTTTTCAATCTCATTATTTTTCAGTCTCATTCATCACAGTCGTCTGTCCTAACAAAAGAGCCGGATAAAATGATTGGTTTTACCCAGTCATCTTATCCGGCTCTTTTCCTTGTCAGCCCTCCGATGAGGATTACAAAACTCTTTTGTTTTCTAATTCGGCTGCAAAGTTACGACTTATTTCTCACACTGCCAAAAGATATGCAGAAAAAATTATTCTTTATGTCCCTACGTCCCACCCCAATACCCTCGGAACGCCTATAAGCACAGGGATTTCGAGGGTATTGGGGTGTGACGTAGGACGTTTTATAGAAAAACTTATTTTCACCGTCTTTCGACTCTTCTTACTATTGCAATGCTTATCTCATATAAAAAGTACAACGGTATTGTAACTAAGACTAAAGTCATGAGGTCGGGCGGAGTGATAACCGCGGCAACAATCATAATCAGCAGAAAGGCGTGCTTGCGGTAAGATGAGAGCATATTTGACGTGACAATTCCCATCTTTGCGAGCACAAAGGCGATCACAGGCAACTGGAACACCACGCCCATAACCAATGTGAGTGTGGTAAAGGTCGACACATAGCTGTCCAAGGTTATGGTGCTATGTACCCTCTCAGCCACGCTGTATGTTCCTAAAAACCTGAACGAGATAGGGAACAATACATAATAGCTCATAAGCACTCCAAGCAGGAACAGCGCATATACCGTCACAACCACCTGCACGGAATATCGCCGCTCATTCTCATACAATGCAGGGGAAGTGAAGCGGAACAGTTCATACAGTATATACGGTGAGGCACCCAGCAGTCCGAGATATACGGCAGTGGTGATGTGCGTCATAAACTGACTCGACAAATCGGTGGCAATCAGTTCCACATGATATTCATCAAAATGGAAGTCCGCATATCCGCAGACGTGAGCCAGATTTTCTATCCATCTGTATGTGGCAAAATCCCATTCGCTTGGCGCAAGGAGCATCTGCCAAGTAGCATCCTTGAAGCAGAATACCACGGCGGCAATCACTCCCGCCACGCCGAGAATACGGAAAAGCATCCGGCGGAGCACTTCCAAGTGCCCGCCGAAAGTCAACATGTCTTGGCTATTTCCCTTTGCCATCAGTTTTTAGCCATATCTTTGTCGTCAGAGGATAAAGCGTTCTGTTTCTTGTTGTCGCCGTCTTTGGCATCAGCGTCATCTTGCCCCTCTACCTTGACATCTTCCTTTATCTCATTTACTCCTTTCTTAAATTCTCTGACACCTTGCCCGAGTCCACGCATCATTTCCGGCAGTTTCTTACCGCCAAAAAGCAACAGAGCCATACCGCCGATAAGAAGTAGCTCAGTGGTGCCGATAAATAACAAAATACTGCTCATAGCTTGAAATATTAATTCATAACTAAGAAAATCTCACACGTCTCGAAGTTTATCTCCCAGTTGCCGTTTTCAGCACTTTCCCACTGGTATTTCTCAGCCATACGGTCCCACCAGTTCTGGAACTTCGTGCCTGTCTCGCCCAAGTCCTTAACTAATTTCTCGTACAGCTCGGTATTATCGGCAGTCACAATCTTTGCCAACTCGTTCAATCCGTTGCGGCGCTCAAACAGCGTCTGGATTTCATTCTTTTCCTCGACAGTTACCTGTCCCACTTGTTTCTTTGTCATAATAATTATTTTTTTCGATTTTTACATTTCTCACCATTCCTCCCGCACGTCAAACGGGTCAAGATAATCTATCATCCTAATCTCTTCCTTCTCAGGCAAGAAATCTCCATGCTTGCGGATGTTTACCAACAGTTCACGGCTTGCATTCCGCTCAAGGTGTGCCACCACACACTGCTCATGGCTTGGAGTGTTTACTTCGTATGTAGTTTTGCGGTTTAGCCACACACACCGTTTGCACTGATAAGCATCGCAATTACGGCAAAGAGGGGCATAATCCAACTGATATAACTGTGGATTCTTGATGTCAAGGCCGTTCTGCAGGTCACCGATGCTGAACTTAGCTTTACCCAAGCCATAGTCTTCTTCATCGCCAGCAAGATAGAAGGCAGGACACACATAGAACTTACCGTCGGGAGCAAGAGTAATATTCTCCCAACCAGCATTGCAGTTGTTCATCTTGTCAAGCATCATACGGTCGGTTAAGATGTTCAATTGGGGCGACTTGCCGTCAACATACAACCGTTCTATACCATCTGACAATGATTTTAGTACAGTTTTATACTTGTCAAAATCAGCATCAGTAAATGTGCCAACATCTGTAATTACAACATTCAATCGCATTACCTTTGAAAGAACTGCTGTCAAGGATAAATAACGCTCAAACAGGTCTGTCTTAGATGTGCGCAATACGCAAACCATACTTTCTGTGAAACAATACTGGTCTAATTCCGTCCAGCCATTGAAAACAATGATGTCAACCTGTTCTTTCAGGATGTTGTCTTGACATTCTGAAGATATAATATCACTATGGTCGATCGTGTTTATCACATCTTTATATTCCTTTGGCAATTCATAATCTGGATATACAAACTGAATCGTCAAGTTCTCCTTCATTGCATAAACGATACCTGCCTTCAAATCGTCAAGAGAAATAAGGTGACGTTCTGTTTTATTATTCTCGTAATGACAATACGACACAGACGTGTCATCCAGTTGTATTATTAAATATTTCTGCATGTTGTCAGCATATTACATCATTACACTTCTGTTTATTTCTCTCATACTCTTCATGTCTACCCTCAAGTTCCAACTTTCGGAACAACTTGTTCCAATAATAATTGTTGGCACGCACACGTGCCTTGTGCATCTTGCAGATTGCGGTAGAACGCTGATAAATGGTAGGCGTTTCTGCTGCATCATAGTTTTCTCCTTGGCACCATGCGCAACCGCTTGCCACTTCG